>TARA_R100001463_G_scaffold41335_8_pt1 | contig 23182 bp, 19 predicted proteins | sample TARA_R100001463 | Tara Oceans TARA_R100001463 (sample SAMEA2622242) | marine metagenome | biome: marine biome (ENVO:00000447); feature: deep chlorophyll maximum layer (ENVO:xxxxxxxx); material: "saline water (ENVO:00002010), including plankton (ENVO:xxxxxxxx)" | depth 40 m
GATTGGACAGCGTTCGGTGCACAATTTAGTTCAGTTGCAACCGATATATTATTAGCACAAGATGCCACAATAACAAATGGATTAGTTATTGGAGATGGTGCAGCAGATGGATTTATCAGGTCAGCAGATGCCACAAGTGAAACTGCAGGAGCAGGATTCTTTATGATAGATGACCATTCCACATCATCTGCAAAATTTAGAGTTGGAACTGCAACAAGTGGTGATAATTATTTATACTTCAATGGTTCTGGATTAGATATTAAAGCAGGAACATTTAATTTAGCAACTTCTACTGATTTAGTTATCAGTAGTGCTAATAAATCTATATCATTAGCAAATGGTAACATAACACTTGATGGTGATTCAAATTCAAATGTAGGACATATAGAAGTAGGTGGATTAACGGGTACTTCAGCAAACCAAACTCAAAAAGGTGCGTATTTCAAAGGTGATGGTGATTTTATTATAAAATCAAATACTACTGCAAATGAAAATTACATTCAAGGTTTAGGTGGAGATTTAATAATAAAGGCAGATGATATTGATATCACTTCTACCACATTTAATTTATCAACATCCACCTTACAAATAACTGATGGTTCCGCTGCAGCCGCATCAGGTAAAATAGTAATAAGTGGAACAGACCAACACATAAAGATTGGTACAGGAATAAGTATTGATGGTGATGGTGATAGTAATGCTGGTTCTATTACTATTGGTAGTAATGTAACATTAAACGGAAGTAGTGATTCCACTATATCAGGTTGGACTGTAGGTAGTACATTATCTGCTAGTAGTGGTGCAACATTTATTGCACTTGACCCTGGTAATAAAAAAATTAGAATAGGTGAAAAAACAAGTATAGATAATAGTAATGATGGTGTTCACATTGGTAGTGACGGAATTTCTTTAGGTACAAACACACCTTTTAAAGTTACAGCTGCTGGTGTTTTAACTTCAAGTAGTGGAACGATTGGTGGTTGGACTATTGGTAATACATTATCAGCAACAAATATTATTTTAAATCCAGCAGGTCCAAATATTCAATTAGCTGGAAAAACCACATTTGCGGATAATAATGTTGATGGTGTTTACATCGGAACAGAGGGTATTGCAATTGGTGATGATAATGAATTCTCAGTTACTAATGCTGGAGCGGTTGTAGCAACGAATATAACTGCTAAGGGTGGATTTATTGGTAATGGTGCAAGTGGATTTACTATTAATAATTCACAATTCTATAATGGTAGAAGTTCATTCGCTTCAACCACTACAGGAGTTTATGTTGGTACTGATGGTATTAGTGTTGGTGAAAGTAGTGTGGGTAATGTAAAAATAAATGATTCTGGTGATATAACCGCATTTGGTACTAATGCAAGTAATAATATTAGAATTGTAACCAATCAATTTGATAATAATCCAGCTATTATATTCCAACAACCTGCTTTGGGTATTGGTGTTGGTATACCTATAACATTAAAAATGTCATCAACAGGTTCTTACTTTAATCCAAGAACTGATTATACAGAGAATGTAGATTTAAAATCAAATACACAATCTATAGGTACTGCTACAAGTACTTTTGGTTCTCAAGGTGGTGGAGCTTCACCAACAGTTGGAGATGATGTATACTTAGATGCTTTAGGATTTAATGGAACGGGTGCTAATGCGGGTAAAATATTCTCACTAAGTAATACACAAGTAGGTGCTGCATTTGTTGAGTTTGAAAATATAAATTTAAAAATTGATTCATTAACTAATAGTGGTACGGTAAGAGTAGGTATAGATTTTGAAATTTATCATTGTGATGGTTCTGATGCTACTTCAATTAGTAATGCTGAGTTGGTAACAAGAACAAAACCTTTAGGTACATTTACTTCATTTTCAGCAGCTACTTCACCTGTCACATATACATTAAATGATGTAAGAGCTATTGTTACTAAACAATTCTATTTTGCTAAAATTGTATTAACACATTATGAATTAACATCATTACCTGCTGGTTCTGATGAAGAAGTTATATGGGGTGGAAATACTGGTGGAACACAAGCTATTAATGAAGAAAAATATTTAACTAAAGTTACTGTTACTGGTAAAGGATTCCAATCATATGCTTCTGAATATTCACATGCTAAGTTCGGAGCTCAAAACCAAATCATTGGAGATTTAGCAGTTCAGGTAAACAGAGTTAACTTTGGTGGTAGGATGGCAGTTGGTGGACATTTAAATGTTGGTAGTGGTGATATCAATTCACAAACCGTATATGCATTACACACTACTGGTGATATTGCAGCTACTGGTAATATAGTAGCTTATATTAGTTCTGATGAAAGGTTAAAAGAAAATATAATACCAATCAGAAAAGGAGTAGATTTAATTCAAAAAATGAATCCTGTTGAGTTTGATTGGAATGAAAAGGGTGTACAATTTGGTTGGGGATTAAGAAAAGTTCAAGAAGGTGGTACACGAGATTTAGGATTTATTGCACAAGAACTTGAAGAAGTATTACCTGAAGTTGTTGGTACAGTGGAAAATAAAGAAAAAGAAGAATATCTTGGTGTACAATATGAAAAAATTGTACCTGTATTGGTTAAGGCAGTTCAAGAACAACAAGAAGAAATCGATGAATTAAAAGAACTGGTAAAAAAATTAACAAAGGATAAGTAATGGCATACGCACCTACTGGTTCATTTCTAACAATTAATGCTTTAGCATATGCACTTGATGGTAGTACCTCATCTTCAGCTGAAGAAGTAAAAACTAATTCTGGTTCACATGGTGTGGATATGAGGCAAATTGCAAAACGATATCAAGGAACATTGGGTGTAAATGATGACGACCCTACAGAATTTTCTTTAGGTGATTTTGGTGTAGATAAATTTCAATCATGTGTAGTAGACCCAACAGGAAGAGTCACAGAATCACCATCAGGTGGAACAACTGTAAACGAGGGAGTTACAAGTATCTTTTTTGCAAGAGTTCAAAATTGTGGTACACAATGGACAAGTAGTTTAGGTGGTGATGAAAATAATTGGTCATGGACTTTGAATGTTAATGCACCATATACAGCAGAAGTTGGTGATATATCTTTTACCAATGCACATGCTAATTGTTCAGCTTCATTTAGTACTATACAAGATGCAGATGGAGATAATGATACCGTATTAGTATCTTATACATATACGGATGATTACAATGTATCTGCTTCAAATTATAATACTCAAGTTTCCAATACAATAACAATTGTTGATACTTATACACCAGGTGGTGGTGGTGGTTGTTTTGCTTTAAACACTATGGTGAGTAAAAGTGATGGTACATCTGTACAAATGGATGATTTAGAAATTGGAGATGAAGTTGTTTCTTTTGGTTACCAGGATATGATAGATGAATCTGATTCTGATGATTATAGGGGATATACAACACATAGTTTATCTACAGGATTTTATACAAGTTCTTTCGTAAAAGATATGACTTATACTTATTTAGATTCTTATTACCACATAAACAATAGTATTAAGGTTAGTGATTTACATTCATTTTGGGTAAGTGGTTCAGATAATATGTGGTCATGGAAAACTGCTGATAAGATGTCAGTTGGTGATTGGTTTTTAAGTGATAATAAAAAAGTAGTTCAAGTTAGTTCTTCAATACTTATTAATGATGAGTTAGAAGCAATGTTTGTAAATGTTGAAGATGTTGATACATTATTTGTAGAGGGGGTTTTAGTACACAATGCAAAAGATTAAAGAATATGATGTTTATTATACCACAGGTGGTGGTACTTTAGTTGGTGGAGGTGCCGATGTTTGGGTTAACAATTGGATAAAAGAAATAGCACCGAAATTAAATGTAACACCAAAGTTGATGATTCATAGAAATCGTCCTAAAGTTGAATGGAGTTTAGAACAACATAAAAAGTTTGAAGATAAAGTAAAGAAAAATCAAAATGTAGGTGAAGGTCGTAGTGTTCATCAACAAATAAAGAAAAATTTCAAAGAGGCTACTAACCAAGATGTCAATCATACTTGGACAACACCTAAATCATATACACCAGCACCAGAACTTGAATACTTTTGGCAAGGTGATGATATGGATGAATTTGAAAAAGTAATGAAAGGTGCTAGAAGAATTCATATTCTACATGGATATTATTCACCACATCGTTATATTACTGAAAACTTAGATAAAATTCATACCAATGCTGTACATTGTGATGTACATAAAGCAATGATGGCTCCATTTATTTTGGGTTTAGAAAAATCGTTTCATTTTCATATGGAGAAAAAATGGGAAAATGAAATTGTAGAATCAGCTAAACATCCATTTTGGATTGGTGTATCTAAACCTAATTTAAATAAGAATCCCAATCATTTACTACACATACCAAACTATTATGAATTTAAACATAATAAAGATGTTACTGATAATAATAGAATTGGTTTTGCTGCAAGAATGGAATCAAGAAAGTGTCCACATTTTTTAGATGGGTTAAAGGCTGATGTTTATACGGATACAAAAGATATTCAATGGTGGGAAAGAAATGTAAACCTTAATACAAAACTATGGAGAAAGTTTGTTTTCAGATGGGAACATCTTGATAGATTTTATCAAAGGGATTGGGGAATATCACACTCGGCACATATTTACGAACCATTTGGATATTCAATATTTCAAGCGGTTGATTGGGGTAAGGTTCCTATATTGGCACACGATTGGTTACCAAAATATGATTATCCATTTAGAGCTTCTAATTCTGTAGAGTTTCATGAACAATATAAAAAGTTGTGTGAAGTATCATTAGATGGAAGAAGAAATATATTAAATCCACTTAGAGAATATTTAACTGAAAAGTTTGATAATAAAGAAGAGTGGGTAGAAAAAATGTTAAAATTATATAATGAGTGATATTTATTAACATGAGTACAACAGCAAATCAAGACTTATCATTAGGAAAATTAAAGAGGGCCGTAGATGGAACCGATTCATATACTACCGCCGACACTTCTTTGGGTACTCAAAATGATGGTTCAAGTGAAACAAAGATGTCGGACTTTTCTATTGATAGTGTAGATAGTACATCAGGATTTGCATATCTTTGGGAAAGTACTTCTGAAACCTATCAATTAAATTTTACAAATAATGGTGCACTATTTTTATCTAAGATAGGAAATAGAACAGAAAACTTTGATTGGTTGAGTAGTGATGCTATAGTTTCAATTAGTGGTGATTATACCGCTACTGCTACAGCTGGTGCTATTTCAAATGCCAATACAGGTACTGGTGATGCTACTGATTTCTTACCAGCTGGTACAAATAATGTAGATTTAACAATTCGAGGTAGATATAATGATGATGGACAGACTGATGGATATAATGACCATGCAACTAATTATAATACATACAGAAATAAAGCAGTTCAGGTTATTGATGCATATGGTGGTTCACCAAGTTGTTTATTAATCGGTACACCAATCGAGATGGCAGATGGTTCATTTAAAGATGTAGAAGATTTAGAAATAGGTGATTGGGTATTAGCTATGAATATGCCTGGTCAATTGGATGAGGATGAAAAAGATTGGAGAAGTTCAAGGTTTGAGGATTCTTCTAAATTCACACAACATTCAGCAAGTGTTCAAGATATTAACTTTGATTTTGCACATAATTATTGGAATATTAATAATGGTTCTGAATTAATTACAGGTGAACATGAAATGTTATATAAACCAAAAACTGCTGATAGTGAATTTGCTACAAAGTGGATGTGGCAATTAGTTCCTAATATGAAAGTTGGTGATTTATTGATGGATAAAGATGGGAATGAAGTTAAAATTACTTCATTGGAAAATGTTATAGATAATGATACAGGATTTGAAGTTGTACAGATTGATGTTGAACCATTAGATGTTTATTTTGGTAAAACCTTTTTAGTACACAATAAGGGAAGTGATTCGAATCCATTTTAAAAAAAATTACATTATCATAGTTTAAAGTTATATTTATATATAAGGTTATTTATGAATCGAAACATATTAAATTACGATGCAATAAAATATTTCATCACTAATAATGGTGAAATTGGAAAAGTACCATATCGTTGGACACATGGTGCCACGGATTTACATATGGGTGATGGGTTATTAATTTACTCTATCGTACAATTTTATAAATCAAAAACTTGTGTGTGCTTAGGAAGTGGTGGTGGATTCATTCCAAGAATAATATCACAGGCAAGACAAGATTTACACCGAGATGGTACATTTACAGGTAGTGATAAATATGATTATGGTGATATTGGTTCAACATACATTGTTGATGCAATGAATGGAATAAATGGTGAAGTAGATTGGGAAGATAAAGATAGTTTTCTTAATGTTAATTTTTGGCCACAAGTTATAAAAGAAACTACAGAAGATGCATATTATAATTTCTTTGTAAAGAGAGAAATGAAAATAGATTACTTACACATTGATGCTGACCATACACTTGATGGAGTGAAAAAAGATTTTGAGTTATATTCAAATATATTGAGTAAAAATGGAATAGTTACAATACATGATACTGATAAAAATTATGTTGATAACTTTTCTGAAATAGAAAATCACAAGGGAGATGATTTATCAGGCCCAAGTGAATTTGTAAAAACAATTAATAAGAAAAGGTTCGAAGTATTTAATTTTTTTAATCATGGAATTATGAAAGATAAACCAAGTTCAACAGGACTAACGATTGTGAGGAAGAAATGAATTTAGTTACAATAAGCGGACATCATGTTAATACAATAGAACATATGTTAAATCATTATAAAGATAAAGTAAATGATATTTTTATAGGAGTACATCGTAATAGTTTATCAGATGAAGATTATGATAGGTTAGTTCAGATTACAAATGATATTGGTTGTGGGATTTACAAGGAATATGATTTTCCACTTTATCATTGGACTAATGTTACGGATATTTATAATGAAATAAAAATGTTAAAACCAAATGATTGGTGGATTATATCTGATGATGATGAGTTTCATCAATACCAAAATCCATTAAATGATATAGTTGATAATTGTGAAGATAATGGTTGGAAGTTTGTTACTGGTGCTTTTCTTGATAGAATTTCTATAGATGGTTCTTTGAAAAAAGTTGAACAAAATATTGATATATCAAAACAATTTCCACTCGGTGGTATGTTTAGGTTTTTAGTTTCAAAGGCATGTCCTAATAAAGTTGTTATGGCTAAGGGTGATGTACAAGTATCAAGTGGTCAACATTATGCTATTATAGATGGTAAAGAAGTTAGAACAAGAGATAACTCTGAGGTAGCATCAGGTATTGACCATCCACAAAGATGTGATTATTTATGGGAGTTTACACAAGTACATCATTACAAGTGGGATGAATCATTAAAGAAAAGGTTAGAGCAGATAGTGAGTATTGATGAACAATATACTTATGGTTGGGAATATTCTTTACTTGTTGATTATCTTAATTATCATGGTGGGTTGATAGATATCAATGATAAAAATTTTAAATTACAAAATATGAATGAATTTCCTAATCACGAATCTTGGGATTATATTAGGGACATTAGTTTGAGGTTTTAGTGGAAGATTATACTTTAGCAATAATAGTACCTTATAGAGACAGAAGAAAAGATTTAGATATCTTTGTACCACACATGGATGAGTTCTTATCTGATAAGAATATAGATTATACTATATTTGTAATTGAACAAGAAGATGATAGGCCATTCAATCGTGGTAAGTTATTGAACATTGGATTTGATTTAATAAAAGATGATTTTGATTACTTTTGTTTTCACGATGTTGATATGTTACCAATCAATGATGATTGTGATTATAGTTACGATGATGTACCAATCCACTTAGCATCTGAACTTGAATCGTATAATTATAAATTACCTTATGAACAATTTTTTGGTGGAGTGGTTTTATTTACAAAAGAAGATTTTATTGAAGTTAATGGATATTCAAATGAGTATTGGGGTTATGGTGTAGAAGATTTAGATATGATGTATAGAATAGAAAAGGCTGGATTACAACACGAAGTTCAATATGATATTTCAGGAGTAACAAAACAATTAAGATATAGTTTGAGTGAAGTAAAAGTATCCAATTCATTAACATCAAAAGAAATAAAATATATAACATTAGATGGTAGTTCATCATTAGTTATAAAAAATGGTAATCCAAAATTATTAAACTTAACTAACAATTCATATACACTTAGTGTGTGGGTTAGACCACATGATAAAGGTGAACGAATGCAGGGTATCATATCAAGACCAGGTCATCATTCAGGTATATTTTATAACACATCTACTAAAATGATGGAGAGTAAATTTCAATCACAAGTTTGGGATAAGAATAAATTAAATTATATTGTAGACAGAAGTGTTAAGAGTAATGAGTGGTATTTTGTAACAATGACCTTAGATACTAAAACTAAAAAAATAAAAATGTATGTTAATGGTGTACAAGTTATTGATAAATTTAATAGACAAGAATTAGAAGAAGAGTTGTTTGATTATGAAACTCGTTCTTGGTTCATTGGTAATTCATACGCAAATAAAAATCCTTTTATTGGAGATATTGCTGATGTTAAGATTTATGATAAGGTGTTAACAGATGAAGAAGTAGAACAAGAATATTTTGGTGGGATAGATATAAAACCATTAGTGAATATAGATTTTTCTAAAGGATATAGAAACACTTACTTTGATGTAACAAGTAACCATTGTAACTTAATGATTTCTACTGATAATATTTTACCATACAAAACAGAAACTATAAAACTTGGGAATGAATATCCAATACCAGTTAGAAAAAATGGTAGATACAAATGTTTAAAACATAAAGGTGATAATCAGATTTTAGAAAAATATGATTCGTTTGACCCTGATATTGAAGCAAACTTAGAAATATTTTTTGAAGACATAAGAACTGATGAGGTAGATTATAAAACTATTGGATTAAATAATTTAAGTTATAAAATACTTGATAGAGAAACTTTTCAAGATAGGCACGAATGGGTAAAGGTAGTAACATGATATTTGAATTACTAAAAGATAATGTAGAACAATTAGAAGCATTTGATGAAAAATTAAAACAGGCAATAGAATCTTTACCAAAAGAACAATTGTGGCCTGTATTTATAATGATACTCGAAGAACTATATTCACAACAAAAAGGTGAATCTCATGTACCGAAGATTGTAGATAGATTAGGTGATATAGATAAAATACTTGATGAGATTTGGTGGGAGGGGCCAGAGGGTGTAGTGTATAAAAGTGTATTAGATTTTTATTGGAATAGAATTAAAAAACATAAGGAGTTAGAAAATGAGTGAAAAAAACAATTACGAAGAAAGAGCCACTAAGGCACTTGAAAGTATTGCAGATTCATTTCAAACCATAGAGGATTCAGTACTTGATGTTGATTTTCCTATGTGGAGTGAAAGATTAGAATGGTACTTAAATGAATTCTTCAAAATTGCACAACAAAGAACTATTGGTAGTTCGAATAGACCAACTGTAGATAGAGAACGAAATATTGATGAAACAAAAGAATAAACTTGGGGTTGTAGTTCCATATAGAAATAGGGAATCACACTTAAAAAGATTTATTCCATACATTAAAAATTACTTGATTGAGAATGGTATTGATTTTGAAATCATAGTTGTAGAACAAGATGATAAAAAACCATTCAATCGTGGTAAGTTACTCAATATTGGATTTGAGTTATTAGAATCTGATTGTAATTATTTTGTATTTCACGATGTTGATATGTTGCCTGTAGATGCAGATTATAGTTATGTGGATAAACCAATTCATATGGCAACACAATTAAGTAATGAAAATTATGAATTACAATTTCCATCTTACTTTGGTGGTGTAACTTTATTCAATAGAGATGATTTTAAAACTATAAATGGTTATTCCAACGAATACTTTGGTTGGGGATTTGAAGATGATGATTTACTATATCGTTGTGTAAAAAAAGAATTACCTATAGATACAAAAATATTTGGAAACAATAGTAGAATGAATTATTCTATGAAATTTAATGGTGATTCTGATTACATAGAAATAGATTCGCCACATCTATTTAATTTTTTAAAAAATGATTTTACAATTTATATTAGTGGTAAACCAAAAAATATAATTCTTGATAAAAATAATAAAAATGATTACGATGAGTATTTTTTTATATCACAACCTGGTTACAATAGTGGATTATCATTTACAAGTTTTAATAGATATAAATCAGAACTATGGAACAAAGATAAAAAATCAGTATCTATAAATTCTGAGATAACAGGAGAACATTGGGTTCAGTTATGTTTAACAAAAAAAAATAATTTATTAAGTTTTTATATTGATGGTAAGTTGGTAGATAGTAAATCAATAGATAGTGTTTATGATTATGGTAATGTACCATTTTACATTGGATGTGCTAATCCTAAATCTATGTTTTTTAAAGGGATGATTTCAGATGTTGCATTGTGGAATAAATCATTATCCGAAACACAAATAGAAGAAATAGTAAATGAGAGTTTACCAATAACAAAAACCACACCTGAAGAATTGTTGGTTTATTATGATTTTAAAAATATTATAAACGATAAGGTTATTGATTTAAGTGGAAAAGATATTCATGGTAAGTTAAATGGTTGCCAACAAATTGAATATGATAGTAAACAAAAAAGTTCTATACCAATACCATATAGAAGAGAGGGTAGGTTTCAAGTATTATCACATAAAAGAAATTCTTGGAATGGTATGAAGTGGATTGATAAATTAACAAGATTAAATCAGTTAAAATTTTTTAATGAAGTAAGAACAGATTTGTTTGATATGAATATTGAGGGATTAAATACACTTCGATATAAAATTACTAATGAAGAAACATTTGAAAACTATAGAAAGGTATCAGTACAATGAAACATAAGTTAGGTGTATGTGTTCCATATAGAGATATTGGAGATGGAGTTCGTAAAGGTCATTTGGATAGATTGGTTCCACATTTAGAAAAGTTTCTTGGTGAACAAAATATAGAGTTTAGAGTTTATATAGGCCATCAAGTAGATGATAAATTATTTAATCGAAGTGGAACAAAGAATGCGGCATTTCTTGCTGCCATCGAAGATGGTTGTGATTATGTTGCAATGCATGATGTTGATATGTTACCTGAAGATGATAAGTGTGATTATAGTTATCCAACAGATTATCCAAGACATATTGCTTGTTATCTATCACAATGGGATTATAACTTAAGAGATGTAGAATACTTTGGTGGTGTAATACTTTTTACTAAAGAACAATTTCTTGATGTGAATGGATACAATCCTGATTATTGGGAATGGGGTATGGAAGATGATGACTTATTTTGGAGATGTGTTAAAAAGGGTTATACACCAAAAACTTTTATAGATGGGCCAGGTAAAACAAAAGCATTATATTTTAACGGAGTAGATGACCATATTATTGTACCACCAAGTAGAACTTTAAGAAATATCAATAGTAGGTCATTTCAGATTGATATAACTCTAAGAGGTGAGTTACCAGATAGGTTTCAAGAATATTTAATTGGTAATTTAAATAGTAGAAAATATATTGATTTTCCAATTATAAATCGTAAGGGTTGGGATTTTAATATTGGATATAATAATAGTAGAGCATTTTCCACTACGATGTGGACATGGAGAAATGAATTAATTTATACATGGGCAAAACGATATCCTAATAAATGGACTAAACTAACTTTAAAAGTTGATGATAGAAGTAAAGAAGTTAGATTTTTAATCAATGATAAAGAAACTGATGCAAGACATGGTACAGGTGCTGAATCACCTTTTGTATATAAAGATGGATTGAAGAGATATGGTGGAGTACCATTTACTATTGGAAAGGCACATTCAAGTGGACAAGTGGATTCTAAATATAAACATTTTCAAGGATACATACAAGAAATAAAAATTATAGATATGAGAGATAACTTAGTACTACATTATGATATGAGTAAATCAATTGATGGTATTCAAGTAAAAGATTTAAGTGGTAATGAAAATCATGGTGAGTTACATGGTGGTGAATTAAGAGATGTAGAGATTGATAAGTTTTATGATACTGATGTACCACATAGGAGTTTTGGTAGAATGAATTGTATGTATCATGATGATGTTGGTATAGTAAATGATAAGTTTACTTTAGATACTACACAAAAAAATGAAGAGTTATATAGGTTACAAATGCAAAAAGATAAAATTAATATAGATGAGGTTGGAGTTAAACAACAAAAATACAAAATAATTAGTAAAGAAGATATTTATGATAGACACCAAATTATAAATGTGAGGTTTTAATTGGATTATTTAGAAGAGATAAAAAAGGCCAAAGCAAAGGCCAAAGACTTCAAAGAGAATCAAGGTGGTGATGAATTAATTGGTGATACAAAACTTGATGACCCTACACTTTCATTAGTTAAAGATAAAACTAATAGAGTTAAAGAACTATTAGATGATGTAGGGCCAGGATTTTGTTTGGCTAAGTGGTATAATGTTTCTATGCATTTAACACATGGTTGGACACATAGTTGTTATCATCCAGAAGCACACAAGATTCCATTAGAGGAGTTGAAAAAGAATCCGTCGGCTCTACATAATACTGAATATAAGAAAAAGGTAAGAGCTGAAATGATAACAGGTGGTAGACCTAAAGAGTGTACTTATTGTTGGAAAGTAGAAGATGCACCAGGTAATCATTTATCAGATAGACCACATCGTTCATCGGATGTTTTTAATTATACAGATTTTGAAAAGGCAGTTTCAGAAAACCCATTAGTAACAAATTTTAATCCAAGATATGTGGAAGTGAATTTTAATCATTCTTGTAACTTAAAGTGTAGTTATTGTTCACCACATTTATCTTCTACATGGATGCAGGAAATAGAACAACATGGTGCTTACAATTTAGTTAATGGACTTCATAATGATACAAGTTGGATGTTGGAAGATGAGAAGTTACCATTAAGAGGTACTATGAATAATCCATACTTAGAAGCCTTTTGGAAATGGTGGCCAGAGTTGTATAAAGATATAAAAATATTTCGTATGACTGGTGGAGAACCATTGATTGATAGAAATACATTTAAAGTTTTTGATTATGTTATTGAGAATCCAAAACCAAATTTAGAGTTGGCAGTAACTACAAATGCAGTACCACCAGATAACTTATGGGAATTGATGGTAGAGAAAGTAGCAAAGATGACTAAAGAGGCATCACTTGAACACTTTATGTTATTTGTTAGTTTAGATTCAGTAGGTGAAAAGGCAGAGTATATTCGTAATGGTTTAGATTATAAAAAACTACAAGAGAATATAGAATATTTTTTTGATAATGTCAAGGAAAGACATAGTTTAACTTTTATCAATACTTATAATGCACTAAGTGTTACAAGTCATAGAGATTTTTTAAAAATGGTTTTGAAGTTAAGAGAAAAATATTCAGATGAAAGACAATTGATTTGGTTTGATATACCTTATATGCATGACCCTAAGTGGCAAAGTTTAAAAAACTTACCACCAAGTTATGATGATGTTATGAGAGAAGATATTAAGTTTATGGAAGAGCATAGAGAAACAAAGGCAACAAGGTTTAAAGGATTTAAAGATTTTGAAGTGGATAGGTTAGAGAGAAACCTTGAGTGGGGAGAAGTAAAGTTTGATGGATTAGAACTACAAAGACAACGAGCAAACTTTTACAAATTTTTTAAACAACATGATGAGAGAAGAGGTACGGATTTCTTAAAAGTTTTTCCTGAGTATCAAGATTTTTGGGAGTTGTGTAAAAAACAAAATGAAGATTGGGAAGAAAAACGAGATAGAAGTATTAGGTTAAATGAACGAAGAGCTAAAAGGAAAAAAAGAAATGGATAAGTTATATTCATTTGGATGTAGTCATACTGCAGGTACACCACAAGTTGGTGCTTCTGATGAACTTTCTCAAGTTGATTATTGGAAATCAGTAACATATCCAAGTCATGTTGCTAAAGAATTTGGTTTGGAAAATATTAATTTGGCTGTAAGTGGTACTTCATCTAAAGATGTTTATAGAAGATTTTTTAGTACACTTCCAAAAATTACTACTGATGATTTTGTTTTATTTCAACCAACATATCCACAAAGAAGAGAACTACACTTGATGTATGATACCGCACCATTTCCAGTTTTAAGAACTGAGTTAGAAGCACATAAAACTGAATGGATATTAGAGTTAATAGATAAGGTTGATATACCAAAAAAATATTATACAAATATGAAAGATGCTATTTATTATATGTTGATGAGTGATTGGGTATTTTTAGATAGTTTAGTAAGTTTATACAATGTTATGGAGATTTTAGAAGTAAAAAATATAAAATATATTGTTTGTGGATATTATCAACGCGATACAATGGTACATATAATTAAAGAAAGAAATAAACTTAAAGATATTTATGCTGGATTGAAAAAGTTACAGGATGGTTATAATAAAGAACCATTTAACTATAAAAATCCTATTGATATATTAAATTTAGTAGATGAATTAAATTTAAAAAAAATTCATATTGATAAATGGCCATTGGATTGGCCTGAAACAAAAATAGAGAAGTATCACATACCAAATGATGGACATTGGAATGAAAGAGGACATAAACATTGGGGTTTAAAATTAATTGAATTGATAAAGGAAATATATTACTAATGCCGTACGGAAGAAAAAATAACGAAACACATAAAGAATATAAGAAAAGAGTTATTGATAGTAAATCTGATTCATTTTGTGGTGCTAAGTGGTACAATGCAACAATATGGTTAGGTCATGGTCAAACTGCTAGTTGTCATCATCCACCTGCACATAATATTAATGTAAAAGAACTAAAACTAAATCCATCTGCTATTCACAATACACCACACAAGAAGTTGATGAGAAAATATATGCAAGAGGGTAAACGACCAAAAGAATGTGAGTATTGTTGGAAAGTAGAAGATATAAAAAAAGATAACATAAGTGATAGAGTTTATAAAACCGAAATATATTCGGATGAGGATTTACAAAAAGCATATGATATGCCATGGGATGCTAATGTTAATTTAAGAACATTAGAAATATCTTTTGATAGAACTTGTCAATTTGCTTGTAGTTATTGTAATCCCGCATTCTCAACAACATGGGTTAAAGATATAGAAAAAGATGGCCCATATAAAAACATACAATCAGATGGTAGAGGACACTTTATAGATACTGCACCCTGGAGTAAACCATTGGAAGAGGGAAAGAACCCATATATAGATGCCTTCTTTAAGTGGTGGGAAACCGATTTACATAGAACACTCGAAGAATTACGAATTACTGGTGGAGAACCATTGATGAGTCCTGGTACTTGGAAGTTGTTTGATTGGTTTGAAGAAAATGCTGATAAATCAAATGTTAGATTTGCAATTAATTCTAATCTTGGTGGTAAACAAATTCTAATTGATAGGTTGATAGAAAAATCACATAACATTCCTAACTTTCAAGTATTTACATCATGTGAGGCTTTTGGTAAAGATGCAGAGTTTATTAGAGATGGTTTAGATTTTGAATATTGGAGAAAAAATATACGAAGATTAATAACTGAGGGAAATCTTCAACAATTAAATATGATGATGACTATAAATGCATTGTGTTTACTTTCTATGGATACTTTTTTAGATTACCTGTTAGAACTTAAAAAAGAATTTGGCCCACAATATCCTATGTTTACAGTAAACTTATTAAGGTTTCCAAGTTTTCAATCACCATTAACTTTACCAAAAGAAATAAAAGAAGAAAGAGCAAATTGTTTTCAAGAGTGGATAGAGAAGAATAAAGATTTGGCTAATAAAGATGGTTGGAAATATTTACAAGATTTTGAAATAGACCAATTACAAAGATTGATAGATTATTTACGAGGAGTAGATACACCACATATGTTTACTGCAGAAAGACCTAAATTATTAAATGATTTTAAAGAATTTTATTTACAATATAGTAAACGAAGAGGATTCGATTTTCATAAAATATTTGGATATAGAAAAGATTTTATTGAGTGGTTTGATAATATTGAATTATTAACTAATACTGGTATGGGTAAACGAAGTTCAGGTGAAAGTGTTGCAGATTATGATGACCCTAATGTAAAGGAACCAAGAGGTTGGAACACAACCGTAGATAAGTTGGGTAAAAATCAATGAGTAAGAGAATAAAACCAATATGGAAAAATGGACAACTTGACCCAAAATCACCTAACAAAACTTTTTGTACGGCACCCTGGACACATACTTATATCTCACCACAAAGTGAAAGAAGAATTTGTTGTGCTAGTAGAGAAGACCACGATTTTCAAGTTCAGTATATAGATGCTTCTTGGGATGATGGTGGTGGTAATGAATATAATCCTATACCTTTAAAAGAACATTGGAATAGTGATTATATGAAAGGACTTCGTAAAGATTTACTTGAGGGTAAAACACGACCAGAGTGTCAAGTTTGTAACGATGAAGTTTTATCATTATCAACATACAGAGCTTGGTTTACAGGATTTTTATTTAAAGATAAAATTGATGAGATATATGAAACTACTCATGATGATGGGTTTACACCACTACCAACAATATCATTTGATTATAGATTTAATAATTCATGTGGATTTAAATGTAGAATGTGTGGTGATTTGTTATCATCAAGTTGGGAAGCGGAAAAAAGAAAACATGGACATTGGAGTGAAGAAACTGATAGGTGGATGACACCGAAGTATCGTGATAAAATAAAAACTTTCAATGAAGATGTAGTAGAACCAGAGTTTATGGAAGCGGTAGATAAGGGAATCGTAGAAGAAATTTATTGGGTAGGTGGTGAACCTTTGAATTGGCAATTACATTGGGATACTTTAAAAAAGATGGTAGATGAGGGAACATCTAAAAAGTGTTATCTTAGATATAATTCTAATTTGTATAGAGTTGAACATAGAGGTGTAAATTTATATGAACAATTACCACACTTTAAAGATTGGATTATGTGTGCTTCAATTGATAGTATCGGTAAGATAGGAGAGTTCATTCGTACAGGATTAAATTGGGAACAATGGGATAAAAATTTTAGAGAGGGTTGTGAATTAGATAATAGTAAAATGAAAATGGATTTAACTATTACAGGACCTGGTATGTTTGGTTTAAAGGATTTGTTCGATTACTCACTTGAATTGGATGTTGATATATTAACAAAGATTATGTTTGCATTTCATCCTGATATAGTTTTTTCACCATTCTCTTGGCCTAAAGATATTTTACATGAAGTAATAGATGATAATTTAGCATACATTGAACCAAGAGCTACAGAGAAACAAATGAGTTTAGTTCGTACATTAAAAGAAATGAAAGAAAGACCTACATTTGAAGAACAATTTCCTGATACATATGAAGAGGGATTTAAAAATGGTAGAGCATGGCAACGAGAGTTAGCTAGAATGAGGTTTGACCATTTAAAGGATAGGTTATCTATAGAAGATATTTTTAAACAACATGATAGATTATATGAATGGTGGATGAGAGATGTCTAAAACTTTTTGTTCATTGCCATGGATACATTTAGCAACACATCCACATGGTGGAGTTACTTTGTGTTGTATTGCAGACCATACTAATAGTGAAAGTAGAGCAAAAAACTTTGATAAAAATGGAAATCCAATTTGGTTAACATTGGGTAAAGATAGTATTGATGATATCATGAATTCAGATTACTATAAACAAACAAGATTACAAATGTTAAATGATGAAATACCTAAGGCGTGTGAAAGATGTTTTATTGAAGAAAAAAATGGTATTCGTTCTAAACGATTAGAAGAAAATGAAAATTATAAAGACTTCACAATAGAGAATGCGAAATCGATAACAGATGGTAGTGGTAAGATAAATGTTCCGATGAAGTTTGTAGAGTTACGATTAGGTAACTTGTGTAATGTAAAGTGTCGTTCTTGTAATCCCGCCTCAAGTACAAAATGGGTAAAGGAATATAAAGAGTTAGAAAAGAATTTTGATTTCGTTACGAGTTATCGCTGGGTTGATGATTTTTCTTGGATTGAAAATGATAAGTTTTGGGATGATTTATTTGATAATTCTGATGAACTTGAAATGATTTATATTAATGGTGGTGAACCTACATTAGTTAAAAAACATTGGGAGTATTTAGATAAGTTGGTTGAAAAAGATATGGCTAAAAATATTAGTTTGTGGTATTCTATTAATATGACAAACTTACCACCAAAAACTTTTGATGTTTGGAAAAAATTTAAAAATGTTAGAGTTAGTTGTTCAATAGATGATATAGATAAAAGAAATTTATATTTACGATATCCAACACAATGGAAATCAGTTTTAAAAAATTTAGATTTATTATTAGATGAAAAGTATTTAGATGTTTCAGTTTGTCAAACTATTTCATTCCTAAATGTATTTTATATGGATGAATTTTATGATTACTTTCATAACCATAAAAAACTTCATGTACATCAAAACATGGTGTACGACCCACAATTTTTATCACCGTGGATTTTACCAATTGAAATTAAACAAGATATCATAGATAGGTGTGAGAAAGTTATGAATAAATCAGATTTTGATATTTTTAAATCATATATGATGAATAATAAATCAGATGAAAAATTATTACAACAAGGTATTGAATATAATGAATATCTTGATGGGACAAGAAATGAAAATATGAAAGAAACCTTTAAAGAGTTATTTGATGCATTGGCCAACGATAAAAATTAAGTTAGATACCACTAACACTAAAAGGTCGAGATTTTGGTATGGTTGGTTTGATAGAAATTATTTTCAAGTAACAGAGAACGATTTTGATTTTGAGGTTGTTGTGCCTGATTATGATTATCCAGAGAAGTGGAGTTATGATAGAAAAAATATTATAATTGATTTAACATGGGAAGGCCAGGATAAAAAACAATATCCTGCAACCAACGGACATCTTAATTTGTACGATTATGTAAATGATGATACTCTTATATTGAATGGTAACGAACAAGAAGATATTTGGGCTAATACTACATATAGTTTTGTTAATATGTTTAAATCAAATACACCATCACCTAAAAAAGAAAAGTTTGGTATTTGTTTAAATAGAAGAGATAAAACTCATAGAACAAAAGTTATAGAGTTTTTAAAAGAAAAAAATTATATAGATGATTTTATTTGGAGTTATAAAGCTAATGAAGATGAATATAGTGAGGATAGTGTTTTGGTAGATGGAGTTATAGATGGATTAAAACAACACCAACCAACGGATTTGTTTGGTAAAACATATTTCAATATAGTTACTGAATCTTTATTTGAGGAACCTGGTTTACCAATATTTTTAACAGAGAAAACATTTAAGGCTTTGTATAATAAGAACTTGTTTGTTATTTGTGGTGGTTATGGTTGTGTTGATTCATTAAGATTAAAAGGATTTGATGTGTTTGATGATATTATAAACCATGATTATGATTTGATAGAAGATTATAATGAGAGATTACAAAAATGTTTAGAATCAATAGAGAAAGTTATGAACCATAAAAGTGAAATAGAAAGTTTGTATTTATATGGTAATATAGAAGAAAGATTAGAATATAATAAAAAATTAGTTTTGAAAACACCATCAAGACATGTAAAAGAGGTTTACGAAAAGTTATGCCAGTTAAAATAATATCTAAGAGTAAAGGACATTTTCAAACTCTAACCAATAAGATACAACCTGAGGCTTATAGTGGGACGGCATTTATTAATGCATTAAAGTTTAGTGATGTACAAGTAGAATATGTAACTGAAGATGAATTACATCACGATAGAAGTTATATTTTTTTGATAGAACCACAATGGACTGAAGAAGAACAGAGGACTGGTTACGAAAATATATTTAAAGGTGCAATCAGAGAAATCCCACAATCAATTAAACAAAAGATTAAAGAGTATAATATAAAAGTTATTATCAGTACAATCAACGAGCCTTGGGGATTAGAACCAGCAAATGTTGTTTCACCAAATTTAAAGGATTGTATTAGAGAGGGTGTATCACAGAGTAAATGTTTAATTTTAGTTGGTAATCATAAAGTTAATGATATAGAATCAAAGGGTATAAAGAAGATAGTAAAAGTAATTAATTATTGGCCATTTCATTACTATAGTCCTGATTGGTTAAATGAGTTAAATACAAAAAAAATTAATTTAAAAAAACATTTTGTTTGTTTAAATAGAACTATAAAAACACACAGAACTGCATTACTTTTTCATTTATATAATCATCAATTATTAGATAATGGATATGTAAGTTTTTATTCTGAAGTAAATGGTTTAGATTATTTTAAACACAAGAATAATTTTGAACCAACATACAATTATCCTACAAAAAACCTTAAACAAATTGATAAACTTTTACCATTACGAATTGAAGAAGAAGTTATAAATCCAAATGAGGATAATCCAACATACTTTGGTGCTGTAAAAAGAATAGAAAAAGTTTTTAGAAGTAGTTTTATGAATGTAGTTACAGAAACATGGACAAGTAATGATTTGTTATTTCTTTCAGAAAAAATATATAAACCAATATTTTTAAAACAACCATTTCTTGTAGTTGGTAATCCATATACAATAAAATATTTAAGAGATAATGGGTTTGATGTATTTGATGACATCTTTGACCATTCATATGATGAAGAACTTAATGAGAACAAAAGATTGGAAATGGTAGTGGGTGAAATAAAAAAGATTTGTGATAAACCACTTGAACATTTAGATGAATTATTAATTAGTATTGGTGGTAGATTGGAAAAAAATAGAAAACACTTTTTTAGTGTGTATATGAATAAACAAAAAAACTTATTAAGAAATTTGATATGATGTTATATGATATAGGGCAACAAGAACTGATGTATCAATGTATTTTTCCTAATAGTGATTTTAAGTTTGATTCGAGATATAAATACAAAATCGTAGATGTTGATTCTCGTAACTATCTTCAGTTTCCAAAAATTAGCCCACAAGAAAGGTCTGCCTCTATAATCGGTGGTTTACCTGATGATAAATACTTTTGGGAAGATTTTTCTGAATCAGTAGTAGATGATTTAAAAAATAATAAAGTGAAAATTATGCTCGCAGACTTTCATGAGTTTGAATTTATGTACATAGAAAAAATATATGAGGTATGGGAACATATTCCTGTATGGCTTCGAGATAATATGATATGGGTAACTGCTAATTCTGATGGTAATAATATAATTACCAAGTTAAGTACAAAGTATGGTTTACCAAAAATTAATACACTATGGTCTTATGATATGTTATTATGTTTTGCAGCTTTGAAATCAAAAGCTGTAAAACGATGTTATTATAATCTTCATTGGAAGCATCCAAAAGAATTAAATAGTAGAGAATTGTTTAGACGATTAAAGGAAACATCATTGGTTGCAGATAGAAATAAAAAATTTACTTTTTTAACTCGTAGACCAAGAGAACCACGAATAATGTTTTTATCATTATTGAATAATTCTGATTATATAAAAGATGGTTATGTTTCTTGTCCATTAAAGTTCGATGACCCACACATAATAGATAGAAGTGTATGGGATGATAATTTGCACCTATTACAATTTTGTAATCCAGGTGATAAAACATATCAGTATCATTTCTTTGGTGAAGAGGTGGTACAAGGAATACATGATGGTGTTCATGATTTATATGATAATAATAAACTTCCCTTAGTTAGAGATACAGAAAAATTTGAGGATTGGGGAGAAACTAATAACTTAAAAATGATGTGGGAAAACTTTACTGATTCATATGTAAATTTTGTATTTGAAACAGGTTATTTATATGGTGAAAATAATGAAGATAGTTTACCAATTACAGAAAAAACATTTAAGGCTATTATTGGTGGTCAGATATTTTTACCTTATGGTTTTTATGGTTCAAATGTTTGGGATAAATTAGAAGAACTTGGGTTTAAAAGGTTTAGGGGATTAAATTATGATTATGATAAAGTATATCGAGTTGGAGATGACCATCCATATATTAATGATAAGAATCATATTTATTGGTTAGCTCATAAATATCCTAAAGACCCTAATACCGATTATCATTTACAATTTAATTTATATTGGCAAGAAGCTAATAGATTATTAAGTATGAGTAAAGATGAATTAAAACAATTGTGGTTAGATAACAAAGATATAATAGAACATAATTTATATAATATGACACACTTAGAGTATCCAAAAGATTGGGTGTGTAACTATGTGAGTGCAAAATGACGATACTTTTTGATAACATTAAAGATAATATTTTTACACCTATTGTAAATCATCCTGAATGTAATAAAACAATGAAAATACATAGTGGTGATTTAGATTGGTTGCGTGATTTTGGATATATGGAATTTTCTACACTTGATAATGCTATAGAAAAATATGATAAGAATATTAGTTATCTTATCTATTGTGATGTAAAGAACAGTGATTATGTATTTGGTAAAATAAGTACAATCTTTGATTATCTTACAACAAAACAAAAAAGATTTTTACATAAAAGAAATGTTGGCATTTTATTTTCTGAAATACGAGAAGGTTGGAAAGAAGAATATTTAAAAATGATTTATGATTTTTGTGAAAAAACACATTTACCTACCGAGAAAATAAATTATGCTACAAGTTGTGAAAATATGAAAACATATCTTAGTGATATGGGGTATACAGATTCAGACGATAAACACATTAATATATTGTATCATGAGTATTGGTTTGATGATACAAGAAAGTGGTTTAAAAAATATATTGAAGAATCTAATGATTTAGAATCAATGATGATATCAGAGAGGCTTGATAGACATGATGTCTAAATTTACATATTTAACATGGAGATTAGTACCTGAGAAAATTCATTTTTTATTTTTGTTAGCACACTATGGTATAAATCCATTTAATCATTTTATTGGTATGCCAATAGAATCAAATAATGAAAATTTATTTGATGAATATAAAAAAACTTTGAATAGGTTTAATTATAGTAAAGATTTTATTAAAAAACTTGAAGATGGTAAAGAGAGATTGATATCACAAGG
>TARA_R100001463_G_scaffold81010_3_pt1 | contig 23160 bp, 30 predicted proteins | sample TARA_R100001463 | Tara Oceans TARA_R100001463 (sample SAMEA2622242) | marine metagenome | biome: marine biome (ENVO:00000447); feature: deep chlorophyll maximum layer (ENVO:xxxxxxxx); material: "saline water (ENVO:00002010), including plankton (ENVO:xxxxxxxx)" | depth 40 m
AGCCGACCCAGCATCTGGAAACCTTTTATCATACACTAGTGGAAGTGGTGATTTGTTGGTTTCCACTGCTAGTGTTCGCGGTGTTCTCAGTGCTGGAACTGGCATAGCATATAACAGTGGAACAGGTGCTATTTCTGTTAATGCCACCACATCCAATATTCCAGAAGGTTCCAATCAGTATTATACTGATGCTCGTGTTCGTGGTGCCATCGGTGCTGGTTCTTCTGCTGATGAATTGATTGTGTACAATGCTGGAAATGGTTCTTTCTCTTTGGAATTGCAAGCATTGCGATTTGAAGCACAAAGCACTTTAACCGCAAACACAGCCCAAACCATCACCCATAATCTTGGGAAGAAACTGGTTCATGTATCCGCAATGGATTCGGCTGGAAATCTTGTTCAGTTGGATGTCCAATACATTTCCACCAGTGCCTTGAAAGTTACAAGCGCGGTTGGTGTTACTGTTGATTTGGCTGTTTCTTTGTAGTCGATTTCTCTCCACTATGGGGGTGGGTATCCTCTACCCATCCCCTTTTTTTATGAGGTTATTTATGGTAGAAATAATTATAGCGGCTGTGGTTGGTTTGGTCGTGGGTGGTTCTTTGACTTTTGGAATAATCCAAGGAACGAAATCCCCAGAAACCATAATCGTACCAAGTGACCCAGTAGCCAAAGAACTTGGCAAACTAGATGTGGTTATTCCAATTTGTGAACCAGTATTCATAACCCAAAATGGGGATGGGCTTTGTCGAGAGCTGATGTGTATGACCCAAACCAATTCCGCAACGGGTGAGATATCTGGGGAGATGTGCAGCAACATAACCAATTTGAGGAATAAAAAAGACTTGATTGGATGGTGTAAAAAAAATCACCCAACCAAGGAGGATTTTGAAGAGTGTTTGGAAATCTTCCAGAAAAGAGGTATATAATAAGTTATTCACAGGTTATACACAGCCTATGAATAACTTGTGTATAAAAAGTTCTACACAGGTTATACACAGTTATGAATAACTTGTGTATAATGTGAATGTGTGGTTAGGTTCGCAACCGTAAACAGCGTAGGCCACGAAAAACCAATAACCATATAGGAAAAAAAAATGGCTGAAATTAAATATTCGACGCTAATCAGTACAGGTACTAATCCTGGATTGCGTCTTGACAAAATGATAGAAAATGAAGTGCGTGCCCTTCTTTTTGACGCGGCTTCTATCCGTAATTCTGGGGCTTTGCTCTTTGCGGGCGATATTGCAGGTGCTGGTAGTGCTGCCCTTTCAATGCGTTACGCGGGTTTGGATGGGTATGAACCCATGAATACCGTGGCTGATGGTACTGAAATTGCAAACACCAACCTTACTTCTTCAATTGCAGATATCACAGTTGGTCGGATTGGTCTTCGTTACGACCTTACAGATTTGGCAGCTATGACCAAATTGGGCAATGATATAGATGTATTTCGTCTGGCTGGTTCTATGGCTGGGGCTTTTGAGTCTCGTTTCATGGAAATGATTTGCGCTTTGTTCTCTTCTGCTACTTCTTCCGCTGGAACCACTGGCGTGGATATGTCAGTGGACGATTTTATGGACGGGCTATATCTTTTAGAAATTCAAAATAACCCATCTCAGCTTTTCGCCTGCCTCCACCCACGGCAAATTGCGGATTTGCAATCGTCGATTCGTAATGAAACCGCAAATGCAATAGCTTTTAACCCAGCCCACCACGACCTTATCAAGAGTCTTGGACAAGGTTTTGTAGGCGATTTTATGGGTGTCCAAATCCATAAATCTGCTTATGTTCCATCTGATGGAACTGACCGTTCTGGGGCTATGTTTTCAGCCGGTGCTATTGCCTATGCTTTGGGAACTCCTCTTCCATTGGCTGGTCCTGCTGGCGAAATTCGCCCCGCTGGAACCCCCGTTTTGGTCGAGCTGGAACGTGATTCGGCCTACTCTTTGACAAAAGTAGTTGGTACAGCGTACACAGGTGCTGCAATTTGCGAACAAAGCCGAATTGTAGAGCTACTTTCAGACGCATAATTATCTTGTTGGGTGGATGGGGATTGTCTTTTCATGGTTCCCATTCCCCATCCTTTGGGGGCTTCGGCCCCACCATTATATTTTTTGAACCATGAACAATAAACAACGAGGCAACCATGAACAACCAACCTTGGACAGGAAACGATATAACTAGGGCAGATTCCCTACCAATTAGACAAAATGCACCATTTTGGTATATGCACCATCCCAATACATGTTGGGAATTTATACAATACAAAGGGGCTTGGATGTTCCTCCCCAAATTCAGAAGACTTTTTGAAATCGCTGGGGTGAATGGTGTTCGGATGGTGCCAGGTGGTGGAACAGATAGCCAGATGGCCAGGGTGAAAATGATGGATGATGGTTTTGAAGTACTGGATTGGGAAATGGGATATCAAACTCGCCACAGAACAAAATCTGGGGGCTGGTATTATTCATCAATCTGGGATACTCCAAAAATCGTAGGAAATCGCGTAGTGTGGAAGAAAGACCAGGCATCTTATAATGATTGGAGATTTTCACTTTTGGATACTGGTGTAATTCAGATGCCAGATGTGGACATTCTCGAATTCTTTGTAGATATGCAACAAAAGAGAGTCCAGAGAAATGAAGGGAAAAACATGACCCCAAGACTTCTTGGGCAATATGAAAAAGATGTAAAAAAACTGGAACTCATGCAAGCGTACATTCTGAATAATGGACCAGTGAACGACAATGGAAAACCACCAAAGAAAACAAAAGGAAAAAGAGATGTCTAGTAAAAGAGATGTATACGAAAGATTTGTTGGAAAAATTGTTGAACAACAAAGAAAAACTAGTGGTAAGATAGATGTGGATGCAGCTCGTGAAATAGCGCGAAATGTAGCCAAACGTCATGACCATAAAAATGGGAAATAACAACAAAATCAGGAGATTTCGAAATGGCGAATTATAACGGAAAACAATCTTTCACAGTACCACGTCAAATTGTACTAAAAAACGGTGTCAACGTAGAAACCTTAGCGGGTGCCAAAACATTGGATAAATCATCATCAATGGTACAGGTACTGAATACTGGTGGAAGTACTCGTGTTGTCAATCTTCCAGCCTTGAAAGATGGAATGGTTTTTTGGATTGCCAATAGCGGTTCAGGTGGACATGATTTAACAGTGACAAAACCAGATTCTACCACCATTCTTGTGGGTGATGGAAAAGGGCTGATGATAGCTTGTGACGGGTCACAATGGTATCAAGTAATTAACGCTTAGGATTGAAAAATGGCTTTGTTGGGTGAATATTACGCACCACGGATAAGAGTTCCACAAATGATACAACGTGGGAAAACTCAAATTGTGGAATTGGCGATATATCGGGATGCTGCTATTGTGGTTCCCACATCAGCCACATATCAGCTATTGGCAGAAGATGGAACAGATATCATTGCTGTTTCATCTGCCACTATTGCTGATAGCAAATGCAAATTCACCATTCCTTCTTCTTCTGTTCCAGATTCCATGTCCCTATCAGATGGACTTTTTGAATTATGGGAAGTTGAAATTGGTGGGGTTACATATACATTCCAAAGACCAGCCTATCTTTGTAGGCGGCCACTGTATCCATGCATATCAGATATTGATTTGGAAGCTACTTATAGCGATTTGGCCAATCTTCTTCCAGCCAGCTACACCGATGGATGGCAACGTTTTATTGATGAAGCGTGGGTTCGAATACTGGAAAGATTGAGACAACAAGGCAACCTTCCATATCTTATTACAGACCCACAAAGTCTTCGTTCATCCCACTTGGAATTAACGCTGGCTTTGATATGGCGAAATATGCACAGTAGCCTCGGCCAATCTCAAGGAAGATATTTGGATTTGTATAGAGAATCCATCAAAAGCTATGAATATAACTGGAAAATGATATCCTTCAGATATGATATGGATGGGGATGGAATGGCTGATGATGTGGACAAAAGAAGAGCTGCTTTTCCAATGATTTCCACCAGTAATCCACCATCACGATATCATAGATTGAAGTATCGGAAATACTGATATGGCCACTGTAAAACTATCAATAATCAGAGCACGGATAGCCACAGCATTGGAAGGAATTGTGGGGGCTGGTTTGAAACAATCACCCTTACCTTATGGGGGCTTTGGGAGAACACCCAATTCCATAGCCCACAAAGCTTTCTCTGTTTCCATTGGTGGTTCTACTGCCCAAGATGATAGACAACGACCCACAGAAGGGGCGATGCTACAAACAGATATGGATATAAAGTTGGCCTATCGAATAAGACCATTGGCCCAATTGGTGGATGTGGATGGTTCTTTGGATTTGGAGAATACAATTATAGCCAATCTATTGGATAGGACCAATACAACATTATATCAAAATCTACATATCAAATTACAATCTACAAATAGACAACTAACAGATAGTGGCGAATACATGATATCGACGCTATCTTTTGAACTTCTTAATTTTATACCTTTAACCACATAACCAAATAGGAGAATATCATGAGTGAAAGCACCGTGGTTGCTGTCCCAAGGGATGGAACAATAACAATAACAAATGGCGATGCTGTATCATATACAGTGGCTTATGAGGCAGGCGATTTCAATGCAAACTTTGACAAAGCCGAGAGAATCGTGATTTATGATAGGGCTACAATTGTGGGCCTGAGAGCAGGAAATGACCCGATTCCATCAATTTCTTTTTCTGTCCATCTTCGAGAGTTGGCAGATAATACAGAAGATACGATTCTGGATTTTGTATACAAGACCAATAATTCTTCATCGGCTACTAGTACAGGTGGAACAGGATTTGAACAGTTCTTGGTAACTGTAGAATTCCAGGCTGATATGAGTGCTTTGGGTGGTTCCAATACAAAAGCAACCTTCCAAAAAGTTTTACTAACTGCCAGCGTGGCAGAAGGAAACCCCACAGCCGTTTCTTTCACTGGTGAAGTGTATGGAAGCATTACACGAGCCACAGCATAATTGGGGATATGAACCATGAAAAAGAATATCTCTAATGTTGATTATGTGTTTGATATGCCAAAATCCATGTGCGTGGTTTGGGATGTGTTCTATATGATAAGCACAAACCCAAACCGTGCACAGTTGGGGCGGTTGTTCGCTGCTCTTTGGGGTTGTATGTTATCCAATCACCCATCCAAGCCCAAATATAATCTGGCTGATTGTGATTTATTGGCCTATGGTGGGAGGATGCAAGAATGGTTATCCACCAAAAAAGTGAACCCCATCCATGTTCTGAATATTGGAACTGAACTTTTCCATAAAATGTCAGAACATATAGCCACAGAACCCGAGGTAGAAACGGCTGAAAATTTTTCTACAGACCAGTAGGGGGGATAATCCGTACTGGTTTTCTGATATCCAGATTTTGGGGACAAGAACCAAATTGGTTTTTCAACCAGCCCAAAAATCTCCAGGCTGAACTTATAGCGGATTATAAAATTTCCAACATGAAAAAGGCAGATATCGACAAGAAGAAGAAATCTTTCCAGTTGAATCGACTCAAAACAGAACATCAAAGATATAAAAGAAGAGGATGTGATGAGTAAAAGATTACGATACGGAAAGGGAAAGGGTTCTATAGAAATCACTGGAACAATGAAGAAAATGTTAGAGGATGCCATAAGAGATGTGGCTCCTTTAACTCTTCATATTATTGAAACTGAATTGGATGATAGAATTGATTTTGCCAAAAAAAATTGGAATGTCAGATATGGCCAACCAGTAACAAAAGCCAGTGGAGAAACATATATCCAGAAAGAAACCAGTAAACGTTCCATTGACAAATTCCAATCTGGAATTCGTATCATCCAAGGTGGAAAAGCCATTGAAGGATTTTTTCGAAATATGGCCCCATATGCCTACAATATAAAAGCGGCTGACTACTCCAAAAGAGAAAATGGAAGCCCATCCACAGTAGCCACAGGAAAATTGGTGGCAGATGTAACCATGTGGGAACCAGCCAAAGCGAATGTGGATAAAATCGTGAAAAAGTTGGCAGATGCATATATAATGGAACAGAAGAAGGTGAAATAATGGCTGATATAAATCGTACAATTCAGATAGCATATAGAGCTGAAGTTTCCAATCTGGTGAAGGGCTTGGAAAAAGTAGGCCAAGTTTCTGAGAAAGAAGCCAAAGAAATTGTGGATAATCTGGACAAGGCATATGAAAAAGCATCCAAAGAAGCCAAGAAATCAGCCAAAAAACAGAAAGATGCTTTGGAAGGAGTATCCAAGAAAGCCAAGGGAGTAGGAAAAGACATAAAAGGTTCTTTTTCTGCCATTGCTGTGGGGGCGGCTGCGGCTGGGGCTGCTATTTTGATGTTTGGCCAAAAAATGGCCGATATGTCCAATCAGCTCGTGGATGCCAGTGCCAAAACAGGTGTGAATGTTGATACATTGAATGGGCTTCGATTGGCGGCTGAAGGAAGTGGATTGGCTTTTGAAGAACTCGAAATGGGTTTGATACGTCTTCCACAAATGATGAACCAGGCGGCCAATGGTTCCAAGAAAGCCAAAGAAGCATTTCAAAAACTGGGAGTGGCTACCACCCATACAGTGGATGGATTTGAACAGCTACGAACAGCGGATGAAGTATTAAAAGATGTTTTCCATTCTTTGCAAGCGGTGACCAGCCAAGAAGAAAAAGCGGCTTTGGCGGCTGAAATATTTGGGAGAAATGCAGGCCCCAAATTCATCCAAAGTGGAGCCATAGATAATTTGGAAGCCTTTGTTTCATTGGCGGAAGATTTTGGGGTTTCCACTGGTCCCAACATGACAAACCAAATGGCCAATTTCCAAAGAGTATCTGCCACGGCTTCCAATGTTGTGATGGGTGAGATGATGCGATTGGTGGATGTTCTCATGGGTGGAAGTGGAAGTGGTGGGAAGGGCTTGACCAATGCCATTCTGGGAGCCACTGAAGCGATTATCTTCTTGGGTTCCATTGCTGGGGATGTATTTGGAACAGTTATATCGGCTGGAAATCTCCAATTGGCCACCATGGATTTTTTAATTCAGAAAATTGTTGGTTCCTCTTCAGATGCTGAACGTGCTTTTATCGTCATGAATGATGAATTTGAAAACTTTGGAAAAAGTGGTGGTGCTATTGTATCCTCTTTGGATACAGCCCAAGCCAAATTGGAGGATTTCAGAAAAAAAATGGCTGCCACTATGGCCAGTGGTGGAACTGGAACTGGAACCAGTGGTGGAACTGGAACCAGTGGTGGAACAGGAACAGGAACAGGAACTGGAACTGTAACAAATATCCCAAAGGTGACCAAAGAAGTGAACGAATTGGCCCAAGCAGAAAGAATATTGGCCAATGTTCTCAAGGATATCAATAACAGCATTGAAAAACAAACTGATAGAAGGATAGACTCTCTCCCAACAGAAGAACAAATTCTGGCCAATCGAAATAAAGAAATCATCAATTTACGAGAACAACAGAAAATATTGAATGATACGCTTGGACCAGAAATAGAAAGATTGTTTTTGAAAGAAAGGACAGTGGAAGAAGATGAAAAACTTTTGGAATTGGAAGAAGCATTTTCCAAAAGAAGCGAACAAATAACCACAGAAATCAAAGACGCAAAGATTGACGCTGAAAACGAATTGTTAGATTTACAGATGGAAAACTTTGATAAATTAGCTGCCAAAGATGCTGAAATTTTAGAAAAAAAATTGGAGGGTATAGAACTCAGAAAACAAGCAGAAGCCCAAGCAGCCCTTTTTATGGTTGACCAGATGGGGATGGGTTTCGAAGCAGCCGCCCAACTGGTGGAAACATTTGGAAATCAGACCAAAGAAACTGAAAAAATAGCCTTTGGGATACGAAAAGCGGCTTCTATGGCAGATGTGGTTATCGAAACTGCCAAAAATGTGGTGGCTGTGGCTCCACTTGGCCCCTTTGCTATGGGTGCCATGGGTGCTATTGGTGCGGCCCAATTGGCTGTGATATCTGCCCAACAACCCAAATTCCACATGGGTGGTATGATTGGCGATGCCAGCCCATTGGCCCCAGATGAAACCATGGTAAGAGCCAAACGAGGTGAAGCCATATTATCTACATCAGCAGTTTCCAAGATTGGGGCTGAAGGTGTAAGGGCAATTGAAAAAGGCCAGGGTTTGGAACCCACTGTGATAGTGATGAATCCATTCAAACATTATGATAGATTTATAAAGGGAAGAACAGCCATGGGAATGGGTGGTTCATCCACTGGAAGAAAGGGATATTGATATGGGAACGAATAAAACACCAGAATATATTAGAGGTTTCATACTCCCCATGGATTTGGGTGTTTCCAATATCTGGGAAAGCCAATCTAGTTTCACCCAACAAAATCCCACGGCTGGGGACCCCTATCCACTGCAATCATCCAAAATGAGATTGTTGTCCAAGGGTGCCCAAAGTACAAATGGAAATATCACGATTGTTTCCAGAAAGGCGGGTTCCGCTGGTTATGGTTCCCGATTTACATTCAAAGATAATATTGTATCCAATACTACGGAATATGGAAGAGATGCTTATAACGCTATATCTGGGTTTCAGTATCGAGATATATCCACTGTGATTTCCAATAATTATTATGTCCAAGATAGCCTCGTAACGAGTGAAAACACATTATTGATAGCCATTTTCCAGGATTACACCAATGATATTGTGTTTGTACGTAGAATACCCCAAACGGGTGCCAGTACTACCCACACAATATATACATTTCCATCTTTCGCATCCAGAACACAACAGATAACTACTACCATGTGTGAATTGGAAGATGGTTCTATTCTTCTTGGACATCTTTTGGAAGATGATGGGAAAGCGAATATTCGTTTGTATCGTTCCACTGATGATGGTGTCACATGGTCCACAGTATCACGACAAGGATGGGAATTATCGATATCAGTGGGAACCAGTTCTGGGGCGGGTGTCACCACATATGAAATTATCAGAATGAGAATGGTTTCCATCAGTGGTTCCATCGTTCTTTTGGTGGAAACAGAATACAACAATACATCCATTACAAAGAGAAATCAGCTATTCCAATATGTATCCATAGATGGGGGTGGCACGTTTACATTATTGAGTACATCCACCAATCTGGAAAGCAATTCATTCAGAATGATAAACCTTGGAAAACGATTGGGGAGATATGTTTTCAGCTATATTGGTGATACAACACATGTACATTATATGGAACTCCCCAACCCATTCAGCAATATTCATCTACTTCGGGAAAGTTCGGCTTTTGTTGCTGTGACTGCCTTAAATGCCAGTACAGGGACAGATGATTACATGACAGGTGGAGATTTGGCAACCTTGATAAATGATGATGGGAGCATCTATTTGTACATGTATAGTGGTGGCTCCAATGATTTTATCAATTGCAAATATTCCAGTGATGGAACGACATTTAGATACACCAATGGTAATTATACAGTGGCCCAAGGGGTTGTATTGGATTGTGATGATAGCCTCACCAGATTATCCAATATTATGGCTGTTCATTGGCTTGGTCGTGGGGTGATTGTCTCCAATATGAACAGTTCCACCACCATGGATAATTCTGTACTCATGACATATTTGGGAGGTTATGCCACTGTCAATCTTCCACAAAATGATTACGCAGGGGATGAAGCAGATTGGGGGCGGGTTGGATTTATCAGAAATTATCTTCCACTCGATGTTCCAAGCGATATCAGTGGATTGGGTGTTGTAGGTTCTGGAACAGATTCAATAACTGGTGGAAAACTTCGAATTACATCCACTGGGGCTGGTTCCCAAGAAAGGGTGTATACTTGGAACAATCTCCCAACCAGTTTAACCAATACCGATTATGTGACCCAAGGTTTGATAATTCGTTGTTCTTTGATTGTTGTCAGTGGGGGCGATATTTCCACATCCCAAAGAGGATTCACTTTGGAAATTGATAATGGAACCATCAGATATAGAGCTGGTGTCTATATTACTCCCACAGGAATAGTGGTGGATGATGATTTTGGTGGAATTCGATTGGCAACAAAAACCCATGATAACACCCAAGGGGTGGATATTCTGTTTTCCATTGCCAATAATAAAGTTTCTGGATGGTATCGAAGCTTGGATTATGATGAAACACGAGAATGGACAGTTCTAATTGATGGTGGAACCGTTACTTCTTCGGGTTCATCCAGTGCAGGGCAGATAGTGAAATTTGGCCATCTCACTTATGCCAGTGCATATACAACAGATTGGAATGAATTCCATGTCTCCAATCTCACAGCCACAGGAAGACAATTGGCCACGGGGTTTGTAAATCCTGATGATTGTGCTTCCATGCCTTTTCCACCCCTTGGGCAATTTGCTTATGTGTATGATAATGTATCGATATCATCCACTGATGGTTCTACTTATGAGGGTGAACAATTCGATATCATCCCACAATATGATTATCCGATTGGAAACACGTTCCAATCCACTAGCCCAAGCCCAAGAATACAGTGGAGAAGTACAGCCGTGGCCAGTGGTGCCGTGGCTGCCCAAACCATATCTTGGAAGTTATACAATGATATTGGTTCGACTTTGGTGGAACATATGCCCAATGATTTGGTGGGCTTCCATTTTGCCAATGTAAATTGGAGAAGTGGAGAATTGTTCTATCATAATGGCACCACTTGGGTTTCTTTGGCTACAATCCAAAATGAAATCAGATGCGGATGTTTGGTAAAAGGGAGAACTATCCGTGGTGATGCCACTTTAACACAGCCATATTTCACACTGAATGAACTTGTGGGGTGGACGGCTTATTTTTCAGTGGGAGAAACAAACGTAGCACATAAAATAGTATCGAATACAGAAGGAAAATTTGGTGGAACAGCTACTGGAACCAAACAGGCTACAATAACATTTGAAACCCCACCCCCATCCAGTGCCACCACTGTATATCTTATCCCCAATAATTTTTCCATGGTTATAAATTTCAATGGCATCCAAGCCAGTGGCTTCAAATTAGAGATTTCCAGCCAAGTCACCTATCATAACGATATCCGAATTGGTGAAGTTCTAATTGGACCAGTTATAGTTCCAGGTAGGCAATATGGAAGAGGAAGAACCATTTCAATGGAAAGTGGAACAGAAACGATTGAAACCCAAGATGGAATGAGATATTCAAGAGAACTTAGACCACCACAAAGAATATATTCTTTGGCTTGGACAGATGGAATCGATATTTCCCAGCTACAAGGAGGAACCCCAGATATTGATTATTGGGTATCTTCTACCACTGCCAACGCGGAGCCCATAGCAGTAAACAATGAAGCCCCTGACTTGATGTTGGGTTTCCTCGATTATGTCCAAGGGCAATTAAAACATTTTGTGTATCTTCCCAACATAACCAAATCCACTTCTTCTTTTGAGGACAAACGATATTTGGGGCGGGTGGATGAACAAGTTTTGGTAACATTGGAAAGCAACATCCAGATAGAACACGTTGTGGGTGATGAACTCCAAACCCAAACCGGTGAAGTCTTCAGAATAGCCACAATCAACATGAAACAGGTCACGTAATGTCATATGGTACAAAAAGAGATTGGGAAGATGTGGACATTGTATGGACAATGGAAATTGATTATCTTGGGGATAGCTACAGATTCGCTACTATAACCATGGATTTGGTGGATGGGGATGGGATAAGCTATCCATATTTTGGAGGATTGGAAGATATAGAACTTTCCCAATCACTGCAAAAAGTAGGGGATATCTCGATTGAAGCAGATTCAGTTTCCATTGCCATCACATTTCCAGATAGGAACATAGCACAGGACCAGATGAATGGAAAATTCATTGAGGGTTCCAAGGTGAAAATTGGATATGTTTTTGTCCAAAATGGCCAAATTCTAACAGATTATGATTTTCGTCCAATCGTTTTTAAGGGAATTGTAACCACCCCAGTATATGGGCATCCAGGCCAATCCACTGGATATGTGGAATTCAGTGTGGAAAATGAGGTTTTCATATCATCCCAAGGGCTTCTATCTACTGTGATTGGTGAAAACATGTACATAGAAGATGTATCTTGTTCTTCTGCCCTATATGTGGAACCAGATTTTACGTATGAAAGGGGGCTTATTGAAGTCCAAGATATCCACAGAGGAAAGGCCATTCCTTGGGTATTTGGTGAATTGCATGGGGTGGAACATTCAAGCGGATTGGATGCCAGTATTCCAATAACCCCTGCCTATGTTATAGCCTATGACCCATCAGCCCCAAATGGCCCTATATTCTTTCTAATTGCTGGACATGTCACCAATGCGGCTTCAGTGAATTTGTTTTCCAATACTGGACAAGTGGACAGTTCATTGACATTCACTTTTGTGAATATCGATAATCGTGTATATACATATGTGAAAATATTGGATACCAGTACTATCCCTGTTAGTGTAGCGGCCAATTCAGATAGACAAGTATGGGTTGAATGGGATGATGGTGGGGCTTATCCCAATCCAGTGGGAACAGGAAACCTTTCTGGGGCTGGTGATATCTGTCTTTGGTTACTCAGTGAATTAACAGATGATGTTGATTATGAAGCATGGAATTCATTGAGGCCATATCTCAATCAATACGAATTTGCTGGATATGTCAATGATGACAAAATCACAGTGTTTCAATGGCTCCAAAAGAATATTCTTGCCCATCTTCCCATCCATGTGGTGAATGGTCCCAATGGGCTGAAACCCGTTCTTGATATCCATCAGAGTGGATTGGTGTTGGCTCCCAGATTATCCATCTCAGAAAGTCCAGATTGGGAACGATATGGACCAGTAACAACAGAGAACACCCCAGAAGATGTATCCAATGTTATCACTGTACGTTATGCCAGAAATGGGGTGGTGGATGATTTCACTACATTTGTACAGGTTTCCAATATTATCCCCGCTGGTGGAAACCTGGCAAGTACGGCATATATAGCCCATCCAAAATCCATGCTATCCATCCAAAGATATGGAAAGAAGAAAAAGGTTATTGAGTTGGATTATTGTTATTCCAATCTGACAGCCCAACGAATAGCCCAAGATATATTGGAACAAGAAGCCCTACCAATTCGAACTGTTCAATATAGTGTATCTATTCGATATGGTTATCTGGTTTTGGGTGATATAGTGGAAATAACAGACAGTGAAATTGGACTCAATAACCAAAAATGCCAAATCATTCAAAAAGTCTTTTCTGCTGGTCGATGGCTGATAAACGTAAAAATTGATGAAAACCCCAATAGGTATGAAAGAAATGTATAATCAAAATTCAGCCAGAAAATTCGGATGGAATCCCCAATGGTTTGGGGTGGACACGTTTGGAAAGATATTGGATGAAGCTATCATGGAATTCCAAAGAGAACATGGATTGGAAGATGATGGATTGTGTGGACCTTCCACATATAGACGTATCTTTGTAAAAAGAGAATCTGAAATATCGAAGTGGGAACCCCACGAGCTGGAACCAGGTACAAAGAAAATTGTATATGATGGAAACTTTTTTGATATCGAGTGGGAACGGGTTGTTCTTTGGGATGAACCCAATGGACACAAAGCCAAACATTATCGTAAGGAGATTGGAAAACCAAGGGAACCAAAAATATTTGTGAACCATTGGGATGTATGCCTTTCTTCCTCGATATGCCAAAAAGTTTTGGACAATCGTGGTTTATCTGTCCACTTTCTTATTGATAATGATGGCACCATTTATCAAACTTGTGACATGCAACACATCACCTTCCACGCTGGCAATACAAATAAATTTGCCATTGGTGTGGAGATAGCAAACGCATATTATCCAAAATATCAATCATGGTATACAAAGAATGGATTTCCAGAAAGGCCAATGTGGGAAGGAACTGTTCGTGGCAAGAAGTTGAAACCACATATGGGGTTCTATCCCATTCAGATGGAAGCCTTACAGGCTTTGTGGAAGGCTGTGGCCAATGCATGCGATATTCCCATGAGGTGCCCAATCAAAGATGGAAAAATGTTGGATTGTCTGTACGAACCAGCCACCAAAGGAAAATGGAAAGGCTTTGTTCACCATTTCCATGTATCCAATAAGAAGATAGATTGTGGTGGGCTGGATATGATTGAATATTTGGGGTGTTGATATGTCTATGGATAGTGGAACTTTTTTGGTGGATATGCTGTCTAACTTCCCATTCTTGGGATTTATCATCTGGCAATATCTGACAGCACAAAAAGACCTAAAAGAACAACGTTCCAAAATGGAGGACATCAGAAAGGAACAGATGGACCAGATAAAGGAAATGAGAACAGAAGCAAAAGAAGAAGAGTTTCAATTAAGAAATCGCTTCGAATCTGTCATAAAAGAACTAAATGCAGATAGGGATGCTTTGGTCACTCAGTTGGAAACCAGAATACAAGCCCTCGAAAAGCAGATAAGAAAAATCTTCCATGCTTTGGAAGACCTGAAGAAGGTGAAAAGCAAGGTGGAAAAAATAGAACTAAAGGAAGAAATCCGAAAAGAAATCGGTTAAAATAGAAGTGCCCAAGGATTGTCCAAGGGCACCTATAAATTGACTTGTGAAAGATTAAGGGGTGGGATTATATCCCATCTCTTTTTTCATGGTGTCAATACCCATTTTCAGATGTTTACATGGTTTTCTATATTCAGCAGCTACACACGAACAATAGCCCCAAAATCCCTTGGATGGAATATATCGAACAGAAACCCAATATCCTTTGATATCCAGTTCCCAATAAACACATTTTCCATATTTTGGAATTTGGTATACTTTCTTATATATGGTCGTCAAAATCATGGCAGTACTCCGGCTTTTCATATTCTTGTGGAATTAGATAGTGGGTTCCATGTTGCATTCTGTAGTCATGTACACAGGTAATTCCTCGAAGCATCCCATCCATTTCATCCAATGAATGATTGAGATAGAATATCGTTCCATTTTGCATGGTTACAGATGTGATATGTCTGTCTTTCTCTTTCCCATCCACCCATAATTCCATTGGGGTGATTGTGGAAATTTGTTGGACATTGATGGCAATAGCCCCAACACTTCTTGGGCTTTGGGTTCTGGTGTATGTTTCAAAATCCTTGATTTGGTAACAAATGATTATCATGGTTCTATATCTCCAATGGTAGTTTTAATTGTCTTTGGTGGTTTTCCAATCTTTCTTTGGCTGCCAGATAATATTCCTTGTCCAGCTCGTACCCATGGAATTCATAGCCCATATTATGGGCAGCTATGGCAGAAGAACCACTTCCCAGATGGGTATCCAGTATCTTCCATCCCTTCTTTGCGTACTTATCGAGAAGCCAGGTATATAAGGCCACAGGTTTCTGTGTAGGATGAATTTTTGATATAGGATTATAATCTGGTCTTGGTTTATCCCAACCAGAAACATTTCCATTATATGTTAAACCGATATATTTAGCTTTCTTTAGAAAGGAAGTCCACGCTAATTCAAATTCACTCTGTGTTCCTAATCCTCCTTTTAATCCTTTTAATTTATGCCAACAAAGCCAACCTTGTTTATGAGGAAGATTAAAATAATTAGCTCCCCAAATAATCTGTTTTTTTGAAACTCTAAATAGTTCTAAAAAATATTCTGATTTCGGGATATTTTTATCCCAGTCTGCAATGTTTATCCCATATGGTGGGTCAACAATTGCCAAATCGAATTCGTTATCTTGCATGGATGCCATTGCTTCCATACAATCTTTGTTATACAGGTGTATCATGGTTCTTTCCTTGTTTATTGTTGTTTCATGTGTTCGTTGGCTTCTTCTATAAGGTTTTCGATTATCACACGCCTGGTGGATAAATCACGAATTCCAGCACAAAATTTGAGAATAGCCCCATGGGTTGGGCGTTTCTTTTGTCGTTGTCTTCTCCATCTTGTAAGGGTTTGGGAGTTAAAGCCCCAATCTTCCATCATTACAGTATTGACTTTGTGATATCTTTGGGTTTCCAGTACCCAAGCCCCAAATCGTATTGGGCAAAAATCAGTTTCTGATGGAATGGCTTTCCATGTTGTGGGTAGTAGATTGGAATTGAATTTCCTTCTCATGTTTTTTTCCTTGTTTTATGGTTGTAATCTTTGATAATCGGCTTCAATGCTTCATACCAAACCACTTCTGTGGATTTGTTGGTGTGTATGGCTATGAATTCACACAGCCGATATAGTTTCATGGTTTGGGGATGGCTATAACCCTTGGCATAGTTATCCACCCCTTGGGTAGTGATATCCAGATGATTGGCCAAATCTTTCCATTTGAATTTTGTGGTTCTTTTCTGCCTACACAGCCACATGGAAAAATGTGGACTTCTCACTTTTTCCATGGAAATCCCTTTGTAAAGAAACCCGTTATTTTTTTACATATAGATAAAATCTTCTTGCTGATAATCCAGGAATACAAAATAAATCTTCTATATGATGTGAGGATTTCATATAGTTTTTTAACATCCTTGGTATCCTGGATAGCTGTGTGGATTTTGTGTTTCTTCCAGCCCAAAAACGTTCTGATGGCATCCATGGATAAGCTTTTCAGCCCCCATGGAACCAGATAAACAAATGCCAATGTGATGGTGTCGATAGCCCGATGGGAAACTTTGCATTTAACTTGATGTCTCCAAAAGAGGTTTTCTATAAATCCCAAATCGAATTTGGGATTATGACCAACAATCACAGCCCTATCCAAAATCATCCCCAGTTCGTGGGCCATTTCATTTTGGGTGATAGCTGTATCCCAATCTTGTGGGGTGTAGCCATTTACAGCCACAGCCATATCATCTATATGGTCCGGCCAATCTGGGTTGGCTTTCCATGTCCAAATTTTTCCATCTGATTTACGTATTACACAAACAGAAATAATCTCGTGATAATCACAATCCAATCCAGTGGTTTCAGTGTCCAGGTATACAATATTTTCCATGTTATTTTCCTATGTTCGATTCCCAAATCAAATATAGCATAATCCCCATTATAGAGGATGAGATAGACAGATTTTGGATGATGGGTTTGAGAGGTGCTATCATCAAATGTAATTCATATACAAAAGCATACATATTTTTTTCCTTGTTTTTTTTCGCTTGACAGAATGACAAACGCAAAGTAATAATATGATTGTCAATATGACAAGTCAAGACATTTTTAACAAGGAAGAATAAAAAATGAAAATTGCACAGCAATACCCAAAAAATATTAGACATGTTCTTACAAAAATAAAGGAACAAGACTTGATATTTAATTATGAAACAGATGTATCTACTCTATTGGATACTCTTTTTGAAATGGTCAATAATCAACAAAGAATAATAGAACAGATGCTAAAACAACAATATCAAGCAATAGAGGTTCCAATTAACCCTGCTGGGGTTTATGCGGTTCCATTTGATTTTGAACAGTGGTTCACCTGTTCTTCAGAAATCATAACAGATATGAAAGAAGGTGAAATAGTAATTGTTCGTAAATCATCACAAGAACATTATGAAGAAGATTTTGCTTTGAAGTGGATGACAGTAAATCACATGCAATATGAACATGACGACAAAGAAATATATGTAGCCACAACAGATAGCCCAACATGTACAAATTGGTTCCAAAAATATGATGGAACCATTGGAAACAAAATTAAAATTATCAATAACTTTATCAAACAAGGAGAATAAAATGGAAATCAAAGAACTAATGACATACAGACCTATCAGAAAACTAGTGCAAAAATATGGAATGGTGGGAGCTGAAGAAAGAATTAAAAGTCCTACTTTCCCAATCTGGCTATGTCTCAAAATGAACGAATTTGGGCTATCACAAAGAGATTTGGCCAATAAGATGAATATGGATGAGAGTCTTTTATCTCGTTTGGTGAATGGTGAAAGACCCCCAAATGTCAACCACATAAAAGCATTGTCAGATGCTTTGGAAGTGGAACCATCTGAAATCTGGGATGTGATATTATGATAACCATTGGAAGTTTTTTCAGTGGAATCGGGGGTTATGAATTGGGTTTGGAAAATTCTATTCCCAATTCATCAACCATCTGGCAGATTGAAAAAGACAAATATTGTCAATCAATTTTAAGAAAACACTGGCCCAAGGCCAAATTATATGATGATGTTACAAAAATAAATGGAAAAAACTTGGAACCACCCACAATCATATGTGGCGGTTTTCCGTGCCAATCCATTTCCATATCGGGAAAACAAGAGGGGTTATCCAATGAAAAAAAGTCGGGTCTTTGGTGGGAAATGTATAGGGTTATTAGCGAACTCAGAAGAAAACCACGGGTCATTGTGTTGGAAAACGTTGCAAATATCATTCGATTGGGGGGACTCGAGGTTCTTGGCTCCCTTGCCCAAATCGGGTATGATTCAGAATGGACGGTTATACGAGCTTCGGATTTCGGGGCCAATCATAGAAGAGCCAGATGGTTCTGTATCTCGTATCTTGCCGACTCCCACAGCGAACGAACACAAATATCGTCTGAAAGGGAATACCCAAGCCAGCAAATGTTTGGAAGCGATGGCCAGAAATGGAACTTTTGGCAAAAAGGCACGGCTGAATCCCCACTATGTTCAGTGGATGATGGGATTTCCCAAAGGGTGGCTAGATTGAAAGCCCTTGGAAATGCTATCGTGCCACAATGTAGCCAGTGGATTGGTGAACAGATTTGGAACAGTGGAATATTGGAGGAAGAATAATGGAAACATTTGTACAATTATTGAGTCGTTTGGATTACGAATATCCAGCCATACGAAAAGTAACGAAAAAGGCTTTGTTTTATAAGTGGTTGGATGGTGAACGTATGCCAACCCATAAGCAGATGATGAAGATTATCAAAGTCATCTCTCAAACACCCTATAAAATGGGCATATGGCAAAGAGTCATTTTAACCACCATTTTGGGAGATAAGAAGCATGATAATTATGATGATATCTATTTATTCGATATTCATCCTGTACCATGCCCAAGGCCACGTTTCACCAAATATGGCCGTCCCTACATGCCCCCAAAATATGTCCTTTGGAAAAAAGAGTTAGTCAGGCAGATTGAAAAGAAGAATATCCCCAGATACGATAAACCCATATCAATGGATATTGAATTTTGGTTCTTCTCCGAAAATAAGCCATGGGGGCTACACATTCAAAAGCCAGATATCGACAATCTCCAAAAAGGTGTCCTCGATGCCTGGCAAGATGCGAAAATAATCCCAGATGATTGTATTGTACACACCATCCAAGCCAAGAAGATTTGGGGATATGAACCCAAAATCATAGTAAAAATCAAAAAGTAAAAAAAAGGGGTGGGAAATCACTCCCACCCCACAACACCTAATCATGCAAAACAAGGAAATTGCACATGTACACCATAACAGCATTACGCAAAATATACAACACAAAGAACTGGATACAATTGGATTATTCATGGGAACAATTGGCAGCATTTATAACCAATCCCAGAAAACTAACAAAGAAAGAAGAACTCCCAGCCTTTTCACCTGCCATGTTTTCCCAAGGGCTGAAAAATTGCCATGTTCAAAAAGTCTCTCTGGCTGTCTTTGATATAGATGAAGGATTGGATTTTGGATACCACAGAGCCTTCCAAGATTACAGATACATAGCTTATACATCATTTTCCCACTCAGAAAAGAAGCACAAATGGCGGCTGGTTATCCCATTCTCTGAACCAGTGGGGTGTTTTGCCAATAGTGATAAATGGGAAGCGGCTTGGATGCAATGCAAGAAGATGTTCTTTGAACATACAGGAAGAATAATGGATGAACAGTGTAAAGATGCCAGGCGCTTCTATTTTCTTCCCAATACTGGTTCCAAATATCATGTCAATATCCCATCATCTGGGGATGGGCTGTTTTCCATAGATTTTGAAGCAGTTACCAAATATGTGGAAGACAAGAAGAAAGAACAGATGGAAAAGTTGGAACGAATGAGGAACAGAGCCAAATCCATAGAGAATATGCCATATTATCTACAAGACCCAAAAGAACATCTATCTATAAAGTTGGCCACAGAAGAAAGTTATCGTGTAGAACTGGGAAAAAAGATACAAGGAAGAAGCACTGGTGGAAATAACCCAAGAATAGTTGGATGGAAATGCCCAAATTGTGGGAAAAGTGACGCTACATATTTCTATGTATCACCCTTGGGAAATCGGACTTCTGCCCAATGTGGACATCTGAACAGTTGTGGACATTGGTGGACGTTGTTTGGTCTTGGTAGATTATTTGGTGTATGTTAGGAGATAGGAAAATGATAGATATGAATATAAAAGATTATGTGGACCCAATCGAACTTGGGCTGAAAATGAATACACGCGTGATATCTGGACAGGTTGTCCAAACCGTGAAATCATCCAGATATAATGTGGTTCTTCTGTTGATGAAACATCCATACTTTTCACAGCTACGATTCAACACTTTTGATAAGACAGTGTATTGGAATGGAAAGGCATTGGATGATAATTCATTGGGTAGAATAGCCACATGGATGGAAGCGGTATACAATATCACCCCATCCACCCAATTGGTGTTGGAAAGTGTTGGGCAAGTGGCAGAAGATAAGAAATATAACCCATTGAAGGAATATTTTGAAGGAAAAGAATGGGATGGAATTAAACGATTGGAATTTCTTCTGGAAAGATATTTTGGGGCTGAACCCAGCAAATTAAACAGGGCATATTCACAAAAGTATTTTGTGGGCACCATAAAAAGGGCTATGTTTTCCACTATTGACAACCCAATAAAACATGAAGCCTGTTTGGCTTTATTTGGCCGCCAAGGGCTTGGGAAAAGTACAGCCGTGGAAACATTGGCCATTCTTCCAAGATGGTTTGGGGATACTCCCTTGGAAATGGGTTCCAAAGATGCGGTTATTCTTATTCAAGGCAAATTATTGTACGAGCTGAAGGAGATGGCCAAACGTGCCAAAGATAAGAAAGTCGAAAAGGCATTTATTGATGAAAAAGTGGATAGTCTCAGATTACCATATGGGAAGCTAAGGATAGACCTTCCCAGAAGATGTTCTTTCATTGCTACTACCAATCGATTGGACATTCTGACAGATGCCACGGGTTCCAGAAGATGGTGGCCAGTGATGTGTGGATATGATTGGGATAATGGCGATATGACACCATGGCCCAAGGGAAGAATGATAGATATCAAAGGGTTGAAAAGAGATAGGGAACAATTGTGGTTGGAAGCTCTAGAATTGGCCCAAGATGAAACATTCCAATGGTGGTTATCTGATGATGAGGAACTACTCAGAGAGGGTGGAAGGGAAGCATTTACAGCCAATCACCCATGGACACCAACCATCCAAGTTCTTCTTCTCCAATTGCCACAATATTTCCAAGTGGATGATATTCTTTCCAGAATGGATATCCCAGTGGCCCAACGTGACCACAAAGCCAGAATAATTACTGAGTCTATTTTGATGGAATTAGGGTATACTAAGGCCAGACGATATACCGAAAATGGAAGAAAATGGGCATGGGGTAGAGGATGAACATTCCAAACATAGATGATAGAACACTTCAGCTATTGAGATTACACTATAAACTATTGGAACAGGGTGTGGAACCCATGGCCATAGCCAGAATGGGGATGTTTATAGCCATTTTGGAGATGGATGCCCAAGGATGTACATATACCCAAATCATGAATTTATTCAAAGAGTTTCTTATCAAATTCCAAGGTGCCACATTCAATAAAGACGAATTCACTATGGATTTTGGCAAAGAATAATGGATGAACGTTTCCAAAGGATGGCAAAAGAAGCCCAAGATAGTGAACAGCTCGTTTGTACATTCTTGGAATGGAAACATGAATTGGGTTTCTTTTGTACTCCCCATGAGGAACAAAAAGCAGCAACTTCAAAAGGTTGGCATATACCAGATATACAGTGTGATAAAAGAACCCCTACCACTATCGAAGTAAAAGAAGATTTGATGTCTGCCCAAACTGGGAACCTGGCGTTTGAAGAAGAAGGGCTAATCAGATTGAAGCGGTGGGCTGTTGCCCATGGAAAAACAAATATGTTCTTGGCATATGTCAACCATAGAGATTTTGGATTGGATATCTTCCAGATTGGAATGGGTGTGGATTATCTCATAAAAGAATTAGAGTGGATATGTGTGTTTCGTCCAGATTGCAAAGTCCTACAGGGTGGCGACCAAGGATTGAAGCTCTGGATTATTCCCATCAAAGTAGCCAGAAATCTCCATTCTTGTGTCAATCATAATCTGTTCAAAGAACTGGATATGCAAGCTTTCCAGTATATGGCTGAAAAGAAACTCAAAAGAAAATAGTTTATTTTTCTGTCTATATATATAGCTACAATGGACATATGGAAGAAATATCAAACTATTTCTTCTTTATCTGTTTTCATTACTCTTGACATATCAAGGGACAAGGCTTGTCCCACTCTGTCCCTTTACAGGTCAACAATAAACCACTGTTCTATGTAGCTGGAATGGTGGTTTTGTTACTAATGGGACAATGGGACAAGAAAAACCTTAAAAAAAGGATAGATATAATTACAGTATATATGTTGGGGCTTTTCGTTGTCCCATTGGGCTACAAATAATCTGATTAACTGGGAGTTTACAGTAAACAGATATCATAGTATGATAGGATAGAGATATATCCATCTTTCCGAGGGGCTACGATGGCCAAGAAGAGACAACAGATAACCATCCAAGGTACTGAAGCCAATAGACGTATAGAACGCGCTATTCCCAAGCTACAATCTGATTTTGGATTTGGGAAGAAGCAAGCCACAGCCGTGGCCATAAGAATGGAAAGCGTTGGACAACTTGGGATGGGTGGAGGATTGCGAACAGTGGAACAAAGAAGAAGTGGAAAACTTTCTATGGCTGCCTTTGCTGTGGCTCAACTCCAAAGAAGAAGACAACCAAAAAGAACCATCCAGATTTCACAAGACCCACTCCCCACAGATACAGTGGCTGAATTCCAAAGGCAATATCTCAGAAACAATCCACTGATGTTTACAACCAACAAGAAGAAGCCAAAGAAGAAGAAGTGATGGGGTTGTCAGCACAGAAACACCCCCGTACTATCTATGA
>TARA_R100001463_G_scaffold43109_2_pt1 | contig 23049 bp, 12 predicted proteins | sample TARA_R100001463 | Tara Oceans TARA_R100001463 (sample SAMEA2622242) | marine metagenome | biome: marine biome (ENVO:00000447); feature: deep chlorophyll maximum layer (ENVO:xxxxxxxx); material: "saline water (ENVO:00002010), including plankton (ENVO:xxxxxxxx)" | depth 40 m
TAATAAAGTCTTTCTATCTTTTGGATCTTGAACTCTATCGAGAACCTCTACTTCTGTCGGTATAACATTACCTTGAGCTGTGTTACCAGACACCGTTTTAATTTGATCTGCACTAAGCCCGTTTGCTTCTAGTATTTCAGCAAACTCATCATAAGCTACGTAATCATGTCTAACCTCAATGTCTAACTCTGCGGTAAGTGCGTTAGTTGATTGCAGTTTTTCAAGATAAGCTTTTGCTTTTTCAAAGTCAGTAAATCTCTGATGGTTAACGTAGTATGTAGGTTTTTTTGGACCAAACCTACCCATAACAGCTCCACCTCCGCCACCGAATAAAGATATAGAACCTATACCTATAGCCATATCAGTAAGACCTTCTGTGTCTAAACCTAAGTTGTTTCCAAATTGGTCGTACTTGAATATACCCTCAAGAACAGGTCTATCACCCATTATAATGTTTTGCATTGGAAAGTTTATGAGCTCTTCAAAAGATTCACCCATAAACCCGTTCCAACCAGCGTGCTTTCTACTAAAGTTGTAAAAATCATCTAAATTATCAAAACCATATCTTCTTAAATAATGACCAAGAGTTAGTCGTTTCCAAAGCTCCTTATTAGCAATGTCGTCTAACAAACTACCTGGTTTTATTAAATGCTTTCTAGCTCTACCACCTAAACCGGGTAGATACGTTCCAATTCTTTCAGTGAACAGCTCTGCATACTGTGTACCAAACCCTTTAAACCAAGACTCTGCAGTACCCATGCCTTTGCTTAGCCCCATCTCTTCACCTTCTTCGTCAGTTCCAGTGATCGCATCTAAATGAGCTATTAATTCATCTGCTTCAGTAGAAAAAGCAAACATCATCTCTGGCGTCATATTTTGCGCTGCGTTATATCCTACTCTAGGAAAAGTAAAAGTTGTTTGCGCACCTAAGCCGAAAAGAGTTGAAGCCCCATTAATTGACTTGTCAAGAACTAAAGTACCAGTTGTAGGCTTAATTAAGCCTAAGCCTCTAACGTTTTTAATATTATTTAACCTTGTTAGAACTTGCGTTCTCATAGCTGTTTGAAACGCAGTTTTAGCAGATCTAAACGCGGGCCCTGTAGCTATAAACTCACCAACAAAAGGAATCATATCACCGGCTATCTGACCACCGTTATACCAGTTAGATATTTCACCAACAATACCGTCACTCTGCTGCTTTACGCTAACCATAGCTAGCAACATGTTTTCAGACGGGGTTCGCTCGTTTTTAGGCTTTTTAGCGATTGCGCTAATTTTGAACTGATCGTTCATATCTATAAAACTACCTACAAAAGGTATGTATTTATAACCTCGCCTAGAAAATACACCACTCCAAAACTCACTAGCGCCCATAGCGTCGGCAGATTCAGGATTTGCAATAACATCTTCAGAGTATTGCTTTAAAAGCTGAAGCTCATCTGGAAAACCATCTTCAAAACCCTCCGCTGGAGTTACTCTAACGTTAAGCATCGTAGAATCAAAGAGCTCTCTTATTTGGGCTTCAGCCTTTTCTCCATCTTCCCCTTCAGCAACTATTGCATCAACTCTAAGTCTTATGTATTCTTCTTTTTGCTCTTCGTAAAAATCTAAAGTTAACTGAGCTATATCTTTTAGGGCAAAGGCCGTTGATCTTTGAATAGGATTACCGTCAGCTGAAATTTGGCCAGTGTCTTCTGTTATAAGTCTATTATAGAAAAAACCAAAAAACTCTTGTCTAGCTCTAGTTTCGTCTTCTGGGCTTAATTCTATACCTTCGTCTTCTGCTTGCTTTATTAAATTGTCAACAGTAATTTCAATGTACGCTTTTTTATCTGGACCAGATAACGCCGCAAAACCGTTCTCGTTAAACTTATTAGCAACGTTTTCAAGCATGTCATTATCCCACACACCTAGCGCTTCTCCAACTTCTCCGTATTGTGGGTTATAAGTTTCAATAAATTTCTGACCAAACTCTGCTGCTTTAGCGTCAAAACCAGCTATATAATCTACCGTATACTGCGACCACTCTGGGTCTGCAGGTATATTAGCTACTTCGTTTCCGTATATATGATCTTTAACATACGTGTTTACTAACGCTTCTACTGGAGCGTAAATTTCATTAAACAATGGTTGCGCAAAAGCTTCTAAAGCTTCGTCAAGATCTTGCTGCGTAGCGTTAGGATTTTGCTTGATAAAATCGTCTGCAAACTTGTTTATTTGTTGTTTAAACTCAGGTGTTTTTGCTTTTCTTTCTGCTTGTTTTTGAGCTTTTTTATTTGCTTTACTTACAGCAGAATCGCTATAAGCTTCTTCAACATATTTACCGCTAAGAGCTTCTTGTAAATCTAACTGCTTTTTGCGTTCAGCTTGTTCGTACGTAGTCATAATTTGACCCATGTAAGTTCCAAGATCTGCTTCCATCTCTTGCTGACGAATCGTGGTGTATGTTTCGAGATTGAACTCCACATCAAAAGTAACTTCCCCTTGTTCGTCTAGCTCAGATTGAGCAACCCAGTTACCAGAGTAATACATGTCGATAATCTCCGCTGGGTTCATATCTTCAATGTTAAGACCAGGCATTTTAGCAGCAACAACGTTAGCGTGCTCGTTTATTTTTTTAATATAATAAACTTCATCTAACTGATCAGCGTAAGCCTCAGAAGCGCCATAATATCCTTTATGCCCATTTTTACGTAGGCCATGATCTCCCATTTTACCTTGCTGCACAGCTCCAACGCCAATATAGTTAAGAAATATTCTATCACCTTCTTCACCTTCAGGTAAATCGCTAGGGTTTAAAAAGAAATCACCATTGTTGCCAAATGTACCTTTTAGTTTAGGTCCTAAAAAACCTTCAGCGTTTCTTACCTTATTAAATATATTATCATATATTGCAACAAAGTTAGGGTCTTGTATCAGTTGTGACCACTCATCAGTGCCACCCTGTACAGACCCTGTTATGTCTAACACGTCGTCAAAACCATCTAAATAGGTTTTTGTATCGTATGTTATTTCCTCAATCTTTAATGCATCCGAATCTAAATCTTCCTCCTTCTGTTCCGTAGTAGATTGTTCTAGTTCTGACGTTAGTTGTTCCTGCTCCGCGTCCACGCCAGTTACTTTCGGAGCTTTGTCTTTTTTTCTTTCTTCTCTTCTTTTGCGACGCTCCTCTTTGCGGTTTGTTTTAGCTTCTTCCTCTTCTGGATCTACTACATTAGGATTTTGCTCTTGCTCATAGCCAGCAACAACGTCTGCAATATCTTGTTCTGGAGCATCCATCTCCTCCATCTGAAGAATTAATGCTTCAAGTTCTTTTGTTGTCATGATGATTATTTAACTAGATTTCTGTAATAAGATAATTTTTGTGAAGCTGTTAATCCTTCAGTGTTAGATTTATTAGCTCCACCTGTGCCTCTATCATACGCCTGCTTCTGCATCATTGTAACGTACTCTGCTACGTCTTCTTTTAATTCATTGTAAATAGCTTCATCTTTTTCAGCAACTTCTAGTATCTTGTTAATATCAACGCCTTCAAGGCCTTTTAGCTTAGGGCTTGATTGATAATCTTCTGCCATTGGTGTAGACCCAAATATAGGGTCTAAAACAAACTTATCTATATTCTCAGGCGTAATGTTATTCATGTTCTGTTTAATCATCACATCATTGTTCCAACCTTTACCTTCTTTACCCATCTTTTCAAACATAGATAATGACTCTAAAAACTCTTTCTCAAGTGCGGCAGGTCTAATTCTTTTTTCAACAATAGTGTCAAACTGGTTCCTATTAATAGGGATCATTGATCCGTCTGGAAGAGGTACGTTAAAAATTAAGTTATTGTTTTCATCAACGCTAGCCATAGTATCTTCTTGAGAAGCTATTTTATCTAATATAAACATTTCGTCAGGCCTTAAAGCTTTACTAAAGCCAACGCCGTCATAAATATCTTTAGCATCATTTATACTAGATATATACATCTGCAAGCTCGCTGATAGCTCACCCATATCTTTAGCAGCTATAGCTCTATCTTTTTTATCTCCGTTTATAAACTTATTGTTTTTTAAATCTTTAACTATAGTTTGAAACTGATCAAACAAATTAGACGATGCTACAGAACCTCTATCAGCTGCCTGCTCAAAGCCATAACCAAAAGGTCTTTCAGGTCGCGGCCCGTCGTCTGGACCTTCTCCATGGCCAGGCTTATGCTTTTCAAAGGCAGAGTCAGAAGGCCTTGACGGCATCGAAGGCTCTGAGAAAGAACTCTCCCAGTCATACCCAAAACCAGCATCATCTGTATCTATTTCTTCTTGATCTGTAGCGTCAACCCCTGAAATATCTGTTTTTTCGTATGGATCTTTACTAGGGTCTACGACTTTTTTAGCGTCAGCTCTAGCTTCTTCTAGTCTAGCTTTTCTTTTTTCTTCTAAAAGTTCCTTACCTTTTTCGTCGGAAAACTCTTTAAAAGTATCAGAAACATTGTCTAAACCCTTACCAATATTTTTATTTATAGGCCTGTAAGCACCCTTAATCCTATTAAGTACGTCTGGACCTATGTCGTAGTTTAAGCTTGCCATATTACTTTTTCTTTTTCTTTTTAGTTCCACCTACTCCACCTGGATATTTCATAGAAAACCCTGGCACTCCTCCATACTCACCATAATCCACACCTGCGCTAGCATAATCAGTTACTCCTTCAGCAACATCACCTACGCCTTGGTATATTTGGTTTCTAGCCATTTGCTCTCTTTCTCTAGCGTTAGCGACAGCGTCTGCTTCCATACCCATAAGAGACTTAACCTTGCCAAACTCAGCTTGTCTACTCATAATTTCGCCTTCACGCTCTTTAGATTGAAGGTCAGCAGCCATTCTCCTTTCAGACAGTTGGTTTCTAGCTTCTTGTCTACCTATATCTGCAGCAGCTTTTTGTGCATCAAGGGAACCTTGATTAGCAAGCGTTTGAGCAAGAGCTGCTATACCAGAACCACCAGCTGCTCCACGCATCTGCTGAAGTATGTTGGCTTGAGACTGCATCGACTGCTGCTTTTGAAACTCTGCAGCTTGTTGATTTACAGTAAGATCTTCCATCGTGTTTTCCATGTTTAAATACGGATTAGTCGTATCTAAATTTGCAAACTGATTTTTTCTTTTTTCTAATTCTACTTGAGCAGCTTCAGCTTCTTCTTTAGCTCTCTTTTTTTGAACAGCGCCATCAATCATCTTGACGGTACCGCTAACACCTTTAATTACAGCAGCTGTAGCCGCCATAGCTCCAACAACAGCAAAACTCATGATTTATTTATTTTTAATATATTGTTCATATTCTTCATAACTTATAGCTACAATTTCTTTTTCTAGTTGATCTAAATCTTCGGTATTTTCAGGGTTCTTGTGAGTATTGAACCACTCTGAATCTTCATGAGCATATAAAACTCTTTTAATACCAGGAGTTGAAATAATAAAACAGGGTGCTATATGATCTATAGTACCTTCTTCGTTAACAACTGTAACATGTCCTTTTAATAGAAAGCACATGTGTAAGTGCTTATGTATAGCCCCAATAACAGCTAGGCCTTTTTTCATTGTCATCTGCCTAATATAAACACCATCCATAAAATAGTGTTTAATAGGAATTAGCTCACTGTCTCTAACTATCGGCTTTTGTTCTGTACCAGCTACGGCGTCGACTCCATCCGCAACTAATTTTAGATTATTTTCTAAATTAGTCACTTCTTTTTTAAAACTTTTTTGTAAACTATTGTCAGCCATTTAATTTAATTAAAGTATACTGATATATAGTTACACTTTTTGCTTCTTATTTACTACTTTCAAACATATCAAGGCCTACGCTAAATAACTCAGCTTCTGTCGTAGAGTCGTTTACCATCTTTACGCTAGCAAAATAACCTAATATAGAGCTTAAATTAGCCTTATTGTCTTTACTAAACATAATAAATGCCGTAACATTGTTTACTTGGCTAGATATTAGATTAGAATCACATACTATTGTTGGTGAGTTTGAAGTTCTATTATTTATTTCACGTATTTGACCTATAGTAGTTATATCATCAATACCGTCACCATCTGGATCAGTCGCAACTTGAAATCCGCCTTCAGGTTCCGTGTTAACAAAATAAGCTGTATCTCCTACCTGGCAAGATACGTTTAAAGGAGCGTTAAAAGTTAGTGTTACTAGTGGCATTATGATATTGTTAGTAATCCATCAAGATTTATTAATAATTCTGCTGAGTTGTTTACTTCTTCAAGTGATAAATAACCTTGTATTATAGCAGAGTCTGGGCTAGTTTGAGGTGACGGAACAGATACTTGAAGGTCTATTAAGTTAGCGTCTTCTATTACTTCAGAGTTTACCATAGAGAAAGTTAACACAGTTCCAAGGCTAAGTATAATTTGACTATGAGCGACCACCACGCTGCCTGCTGCGACATTTATTGATTGAACCGTAGTATAAGTAGCTCCGTCTACAGGATCTGTAAGGCCAATAACACCATCGCCTTTTACTATCATACCTACAGCTATACCTTCTATACTGCCTTCAAATCCACTACCATTAAAAGTTAAAGTATTACCACCTGTTATTTTTGGTGTAGTTTTTGTAAACTCGTTTAAATTACCAGATAAAACATTTGTAGTATCACCAGCAGGTGAGACTAAAGCTATTGTTTCACTACCTGCTGCTTGTACAGTAAAATTAAAAGGTATTATTGACTGATTTTCTTTATGAAATCTTAAAAAAGTATTATCAGGTATAGCAGCCGCTGCACTTAATATTACAACGTTGTTTTTAATTTTAGCAACCTTTGTATTGTGAGCGATAATAGAACTACCTGAAGTGTTTTTTGTTGTCACGATCATACCTACTTCAATACGCTGATTACCTCTTAAAGGATTTAATATAACTCTTGTAGATGAAGAGTTTCCATTGCCTCCGCTGGTTAGTATAGCTTTTTTTATAGGGTGATTGTAAATATCTTCCTTATATTCTTTAGCGTAATATCTTTTTACTTCTGGAAAAGTATCGTATGTTAAAAAAAAGCTATTAGGCTTTACTGTCACTATATTGAAACCATATTGGTTTATAACAGCTTCTCCATTAGTTTGAGGTACATCAGACGTAAAGCTAGTAGTACCAACCGGTTCAAGTCTTATATCGTAATTAGTGTCAATGTCAACTCTAGGAAGTGATATATAGTGATCGTTAGTTCCATCAGAACCTATTGTAGCAATATGTGTGCAAGGGCTGTCTTGAAAATAACTAAACGACTTACTTGTAGCAGCTGTTGCAGCTCTTTCAACGTTTTCAGTAACAGGATAATAATTAAAATTATAATACCCTTTGTTGCTTGCGGCTTGGTTGCTTGTTGTGCTAGATTTCTTTTCTACAAATATTTTATACTTAGAGCCCGAAGTTCCCTTAACTACAACTCTATGAGAACCTCCTCTGTAAGGTGCTGTCGGAGGGTATACAACATCGTGTATAGTATCCGTTACTACAGTTGTTTGACTTTGTACAGTGTAATGAATAAACGCAAGGTGAGATAAATTACAAAACTTACCCGTGCTAACTACAGGATCTGGATTTAAGTCTGGAGTTAAAGGAGGGGTGTAAAATATTTTTGTTACAAAAGAAGTTATTTGAGGTACACCAGTACTCAATGAGTCTGTATAAGTAAAATCAATTTCATAAGTATACGCGTCTGTGTAGTCAAAGCCTAAACTATTTAAATTTAAAAGTTCGACATAAGGTGTGTCAGCATAGTAATGCGTAGATGTGTTAGACACAGTATGTGTAATTTCAGCTATTAAAGTCGTATCATTATCTGTTACAGTTCCGCTATGTCCGTTTTGATGATCATTATTAGCGTCTCCTGTTACAAGCACTTCGTTTGATATACCACTTAAATTGGTAACAACTACGTTTTGATCTGCAGAATAATCGTATTTTGTTTTAATACAAGCAAGTCTATTTACATTAGGACTAGGCGGATCTTCAGCTCTTTCATCTATATCTATATATATCTGGTAATTTCCAGATATATTTGGCCAAATAGTGCTGTTACTATTAAGACTTGGCGTTGGAAATTGAGAAAGCGTTACTTCAACTTTAACTCTATTGTTTGGTTGACCTGCTATACCTTCGTTTGAAAAAGAAACAGATTGAACTTCAAGATCAACGTTACCACCAGTAAACTGATACACAGCGTCGTTGCCTGTTCCGGTCACTGTCTCTGAAGCAGATCCACCAATAACAAAATTAGACGCAGATATATTTACAACTTCTCCAGCATCAACGTTAGCGGCTATAAAAGCCGTAAGCACCACGTTGTTACTTTCAAAATGCGAAGGAGTGTTGCTAATTGTGAAACCAGTTATTGTTTCTCCTGATGTTGATTGTATATGCCAATTTGCCATGTTAGTCTGGTGTTTCGTCCCATATAGCAGAGCCTCCAGCACTGCCAGTGTAAGTTGTACTTGTGTTGTTACTAACAGCTATCGTAACAAGTGGAGTGTCATCTCCAGAGTGAGTCATGGTAGCTGTCCCTATGCCTTGAACAGAAAACTCTTTTTCATCTAAGTTTCCTGTTTGTAGATCGTTGTTAGAATCTCTTTCACCAGGACCTATTGTAGTTTCTCCTGTAATTTGTCCATAGTATTTACCTTCTTTATTTTTAAATTCTATATTGCCGCACGTTTGCAAGTTAGTAGCAACGTTGTCAACGTACCAACCGTCTGCTGCATTAAGATTATAATACTCACCGTCTCCAGTTGCTAAGGTAGTTAAACCCTGACCACTGTCGCTAGAATTACCAGTTAAAAACTGAACTTCAGGAGAGTCGAATTCTGTTATCTTAGCATTAGACCCCTCGTAGTTAATAGCTCCAAAACTTTTAACTGAGCCAGGTTGATCATTAAACAGCATTGTTATATCTGAAGTATGCTGAGTACCATAGAAATTGTTTCTTGTCTCGTTGTTATGGTGTTGCCATATCTGACCATTTTTAAACGTGTAATATTCGTTATTTAAACTAATAGCGCTTTCTGGTACCCATGATTTAAAGCTAGTAAAACCTTTTGCAGATCTTGAATAAGATATTGTAGTAGTATCATGAGGAGTTATTTGATGAGGGTGATTGTATTTTTTAAATATACTTAAGTTATACTCATTTTTTCTTTCATCATAACTTCCAATGGCTTTGTATACTAGAGAGTCAAATTTATCAGCAAAGTAATCACTCATACCTTTGTCTGATATAGCTACTATACCTTCTGTAGATAAAGAACACACGGTGTTTCTTGCCGCATCAGAAAAATAAACATGATAAGGAGTTTGAGCTACTGACTCTGGATTAGTAGCTACGCCATACTCTCCTTGATACGGCTGCACATCTCCAACAACAGCATTGCTCGCAACTAACTGTGGTTTACCGTCAGCATTGTATAAAGCGTCTTTATTAGTTACAGCTCTAAGCACTCTGTCTTCGCAAAGCATAACAAGTCTAGTTTCTCTGTTTGCTAGCTTTTGTATGCTACCATGTACTGGATTTAAATCTTTTGTTATAGATTCTGCAGCTATAAATTGATTAGTATCGTTTACACCGCTTCTAGAGTTGTAAATACCTGACCAAATTAAGCCATGAGCTCTATGCTCTTGTTTCACTTGACCTGCGACAACTGTAGAAGCTTTAACTCCATTATCCATTTGAGGTGCGTTAAAATCATCTCTTATACGATCAGATTCTACGCCATTACCAAAACACCAACAGTTATTCCAGTCTAGGGTGTGGGTTTGATTTTTAAGCTTAAACGCTGGATTAGTAGTTGTGATACCTCCTTCAAACCTAATAAGTGTTCCTCCTTGATTTGCATGAACGTAAGCTGTGAGAGAATAGTACTTTCTTTTTGTTATAGTTACTTTACTACCAGCATCTACATCATCAGTGCTAACGGCTGGTAATACATAGTAGTACGCTGGAACTCTAAGCTCTTCGTCATCGTAGGATGCGTCTAAAACATTTATTACGCCTTGTATAGTATGAGTAGTTCCATTTACTTCAAAAGTGCTACCTATAGGTATATATTCTTCAATAGTCTGCTCTGTTAGCGTGAGTGGTATTAACCCACTTGCTTGGTAATATATATCTAAATCAACACTTTCTTTTGGAACAGTTTCCCATATACCACTATTTTCTTGGAAAGTGCCGTTTCCTCCTTGATCGTTGTAAGGTTTTAGTATTTCTATTACATCTTTCGTGTCGCCGTCGTGTCTTATAGCTCTTCTCCAATTTGGATCTGAAGATGAAGTCACTTTATTAGGATCTGTACCAGTAGTTGGGCTATAGCCTGACGGTCCGCTACCTATAAATGGAGTTACTTTAACAGTCCATCTTTGTCTCATAACATAGCCTCTGTATTGCTTTTTATCACTAGTCGTATCACAGTTTCTAATACCAAAAGCGCCAGTGTACCTGTCAGAATAAGACTTCCACCAAAAATTCTTATTATAACCTTGTGGCTCGTCAGCGTAATCTTCAACCGTATATACAGTTGCGTCTGGATCTTTTTGAAATCTAAATTGAGTTCCAGGTGTTACAAAGTCTTGTATGAAACCAGCAGCCTCTGTTATTCGGTCTGGATTATCTGGATTACTAGCAGCTGCAGATATTCTATGATCCCATGGGCCATCACTCCAACTATCATTACTTTGACCTCCTTGATATTGCTTACCCATACCAGACCAAGCGATATCCATGTAAGAATACGTTTCAGTACTTCCCCATATACCTCTACTAGGAAGACCTCTATTGTCTTTCATGTTGCCCGACTGGTGCGCATATCCTGCGTAATCAGGAGCTCCGTCTTCTCTCTGCTCCCAAGCTTGAGTGTCATTACTACCTCCGTTGTTACCATCACCGTGGTACCAGTACAAATCTTCAGCATTGTCTATATCGTTACTAGTGTCATTTACTATATCTTGAACTAGGTCAGAGTCGTCTGAATTATAGTAGTTACCAGGCTTGTCTTTTGATCTACTCGTCAAGCTATATGCCCCAGCAGCGTCGATAAAAAACTCTTGCACGTTGTCGTTCCAATGCTCCCAGTATTGTTTAGCTTTACTACCATTAAAAGCCATAGCTTTATGAGGCTTATCATACATATCGCTAGTGCTTATGTTGAAGGTCTCACCTTCATCACCGCCAGGACTTTCTTCTCCCCACTTGTACACAGGCTCATCTCCAGTAAAAGGGTGACCAGCATCATTATGGTATGTTTGCCAGTCCCACTCTGTAGAGTGAACGTGTCCCCAGTTTCTAGCGTGCTGGAAGTTTATATAAGGCGCTACTGTGTCTATCTCTGGGTTTGGGTTAAGTAAAGTATTTGTGCCTTGGTTTAAATAGCAGTTAGTGTTTATGTACCTAAGCGCCTCTGTTCTTTCTACAACATATTCAGTACCATTTTGATTTGATGTTAAGTTTGAAACTAAAAGCTCGTCTTTATATATTTTTACAAAAAACCTCCCTTCAAACTCTTTTTTATTCTCTAGCTTTGCTTCAAATAATCTAAATGAAAAACCTTCAATTCTGCTACTGTAGTTATCATTACCATCAGTTCCAAAGAGTAAGTCAGTACCAAACTTGCCTTCTATAGTTATTTTATAGTTAGTATCTGTTTTAATAAGTCTAGTTACCTTATACTCTTCAGAGTTATCATCAGGACCATAAAACCTTATATACATTATATCTGGCGGTAGCTCATGCAAAGTATCACCAAAAGTAAGTTCAAAAGCAGACGTGTCAATTGTTAAAAACGTATGGTCAACTAAAGGATACCCATCAACTGAGTCTCCTATTAGATCCGTGCCTACGTTAAACAACTCGCCTAGTGACGTGCGCACTTCCTTTATAGAGTCTGGAGCTTCATTAGATATAGCAAGAACTTTATATCTAGCTAGCTCTTTAATCACATTATCAGAACCATGAGCTTTTTTAAACTCTAAAAACGTCTCTTCGTCTATTTTGTTTCTATCTGAAGAAGGAAATGTTATCCAAATGTTGCCGTCAGCAGCATCGTACCACCTATCTTGAGATAAAGTATAGTACTCTACGGATGTTTCTTTTACATAAAAAGAGTAATACTTAGCCCAATCAGGTACTTCTGTGCTTGGGTTCAGTTTAACGCTTAGCCTGTTTTGTTTATTAACAAGATCTTTGCCAACTGTTATAGTGGCTTCTTTACTTGTTAACACAGGTGTTTCTCTACCATAAGCGTCACTATATACTACTCCAACTTGATAAGTTCTTTGAGTTTTAACAGAAGGTAAAGCAAAGGTTTGAGCATCTTCGTCGATTTCAATTTCGTTAGATACAATGCTAATATCTATTGTAGGATCTTTGTATACGTTTCTTCCTTGTACGTAGTTACCATATATAAGCCTATTAGCGCTTATTTCTTGCGCCAAAGCTTTAATAGGCACATTGTCGTAAGGTCTTAATAGTTGATTAGAAGCCACTACAGCATGAATCATATCTGTAGTTACTGTAAATACTCCTCTATTAGCAGAGTCTATAATACCGCCTCCACCTGCTGAAATTGATTCTGTTAAATCAGGCCACTCTGGATTACCTTCGTTTCTTCTAACCGTTTTTACTGTATAAACAGTAGGGTTATTTGTTTCTTTATATAAAAGATCAATGTCTACTACATCATCTGGTATGCTGTACTCGTCGTGATGGTAGTACTTTAATTTAAGCGATCGAAGTTGATTTACCATGCCTAGATTATAACCTTTCTTTGGGTGATAATCAAATTTATTTGGTAAAAACGCTACTTGAGAAAAAGGTGCAAATGGAGAATATTCACCATCAGCATACTTATATCTATATGAAAATCTTGGAAACTTAAACTCAAATAAAGATTCTTTTGGATATAATCTAAATACGTATTTCTTTGTTTCTGATGAAACGCTTTCGCTAATTGATAAAACTTTAAAAGTAAAACCCGTAGTGCTACCTGTAGAAGAAGGAACTTCAGGTCCTGTAACTTCTAAGCGAATTAAATAGTTTTCAAAGGAATCTGCAGATATATCAGCCGACTCTTCTTGCACAACAACTATGTCGCCAAGCCTAAAATTAACAGACGTACTAAACGTTAAGCCAGTTATACTTTGACCTTCACTATAAGTGCTAAGGTTTGCCGCAGCTGTGCCAGATATAGCTCCAGCTCTTTCATCAGCAGTTCTACTCATCTCAAGCTCTAGTGGCTGCGTTGGAGCTTTCTTAATAACAGTTACATGGCTTTCATCTACAAATACAGGTTCCTTTTTGTCAGGAAATAATACCACTTCGTAAGCCTCAGAGTTTACCTTTTTTCTTGTTAATCTCGTGTGAAAGTAGGGCGTGTTACCGTTAAATATAGCGTCAGAATTAGCAGTTGAAATACTGCTGTATACCATACTACCAGCTTCATTAACAGATTCAAAACCGCCTGTGCCTGCTATTGATCTAGCTACATTTATTTTTTTAGGCTCGTGAGAGTTGTCAGTAAAATATATAGTATCATCTAGCATGCTTATGCCAGTGATGATAGTATCTTTATTAAAATTAAGAACCCTAGGTGCCGAAAACGTAACTGTAACACCGTGTTCGACATCTATGTCTTGATTTGTTTTTATAAATTTATTACCATAACCAGGTAAGGCGACCTCATTAACAGCCGTAAAGTCTTTTACACGTAAGTTATCTGTAATATCGTAAGCAGTTGTACTACCACCTGCGACATCAGAGTTATCAAAAGTAACGTGCATACCCCTTCTAATACCAGTATAATTATCAGCAGTAGTTGCCGAAGTAGTATCGTTTATATAAATACCATTTGTACTAACAGAGGTGTTATTAGTTACTACTGCAGCGTCAACTTGGTAAATGTCTACAAAAACATATCTATGACGTTTAGTGTTAACATCATATTCAAGTATATAATCTTTTCTTACACTTAAAAAATCATGAGAGTCGTTTCTGTCTCCACCTGAAACAAAGTAGTAAATCTTATCTTTTGCAGGGGAAGCTATAGACGCAACTACAGTAGCTGTAGTCGGTATGTCATATACACCGTCTGCCGCTAGCATTGTGTTATGCTGGGTATTACCTTTTAACGTTTGAACAGTACCTATGTTTGAACCTTCAGACGTAGATATTTCTATATTGTTTGCATCTCTATACTGACCACGAGGAACGATACGCTCATCCATATCCTTGTTCATGATAGCTTGAGAGAAGTTCTGCTTTACTTCTGCCATACGTTAGTGTTTAATGTGTTTAGAACTACCTCTAATTATTTGAGTAATCTCTTCTAACTTAACATTAGATAATCTAAGCTTTGCTTTTCTTGTTTCAGCAAATCGCTCTCTTTTTATTTGCGCTAATAAACCAGCTGGTGAATCTTTTCTAGCTAATAAAACTCCGTATAATATATGCTTGTATATAGCTTCTTCAGCTAACTTAGGAACCATGCTGCTAGTTAAATCTATTTCTGATGTAGCGGCGCTAGTAGATATTATACCGTCGCTAACATATTTTAATACTAAGTGCTTACCAGCTAAGTTAGAACTAAAATGAAATTTACCAGCGTTCTCATCTATAATAAATGATCCGTTAATGTAAGCGTTTTCTGGCTCTATACCAAATCTACCACCTAACAACTCTCCATATATATCGTCTACTTCATCAGACTCTGCATCACCAAGATCGTTACTTGTTTGGGCTTTAAATAAAGCTAAAGTATCTGATGATTCGTCAGATGGCAAGTCTGTGTCTTCGCTCATACCTGGGTAAGCGCCCTCGTCATTAAGCTGAACAGTTATGTTTCTTGGGTTTGAAGATTTTCTTGTTGGCAGCAATATTCTTTCAATACCACTATCATCTGTCCACGACAACTTAACATAGTTTACAAAATCAACAGGCATTACCATAGTTAATGTTGAAGGTACTGTTATTTCCCAAGAATTTATAGACTTAAGTGTATCATAGCTTAATTCTTGTAAACCTCTAATAGCGTGAAAAGTTATATCGTTTAAAACTACATGTTCGCATAGTTTACCTTTACCTACATACGTAGCATGAAACGAGTCTATAATCTCTTGTAGGCTTATACTTCTGTAAGAGCCATGATCGCCGTCGTTCGCATAATACTCGTGATATCTATCTATTGTTATACCCATTTTTATTTACTTTGAACTTGCGTTTCACCACTGTCTTTAGCCGCTGCTATTTGAACAAGACCTGGCTTGTTTATTACAATACCTGCTAATTCTAAAATCTTTATAACTAACGTGTCTTCTTCAGATCTATGCAGCGTATAGTTTTGAAGAGTAGCATCACTAGAGTTGTACATGGCTTGACCGTTAACTACAACATAAGGCCAGTGAACTGTTGCCGGAACCGTAAAGTATTCAGCAGTAACACCTGTTGTAATCGGCGTAGCGCTTCCAGCAAATACATCTATGTCTGCGCCATCATTAGTGCTATCACAGTAAACAGGACCTTGGCTACTTGTTGTAGCTATATGTCTAACAGATCTAGTAAATCTTTGAGCTTGGTTAATAGAAACCTTCTCACACACTTGACCGTCTAAAAACACGCTACCAACTTGAAAGACATCATTACCGCCTGACGAAGTTAAAAACGTGTTACCACCTGTTACTGCGGCTATAGTAGAAAATGGATTTAACTTTCTATTTAAAAGCTCGTCAATATTTGACTCATCAACATCGTTGTCTACTAGTGGCTCTACTCTACCTCTAAGATTTTTAGAATAAAAATAAGACTCAAATATTTGCATTTGAGCCTGGTTTGCCAGCAAGTCATATTCTTGCGGTGTAATATAACCTCGCTGTTCTTTATTTGCAAGAGCTAAAACTCTCTGATAAACTGTATCTACGCTTACTGGCATAATTCGTTTTTTATAGTTTAGTGACCACCCCGAAGGGTGGCCACCCAACTAAGTGATTATTATTTTAATCTTTTTTCAACATTGACAAACACGTCCATGCCCTCGTCAGTCTTGAACCAAGCTGCTAAAGCATTATAAGGATGTTCATCAAATGGAACTGTCATAAGCTTTCTACCTGTGCTAGCCCAAGCAAATGTACGCTGGTCAGGAGATAAATTTATGATCTTCTTTTCTACCGCCTTGATACCTACATTGCGTAAATGTATATTATCATCAGAGGCGAGTTCTAAGAACATTTGAGGATTTTCTCGAGCCATTAACAGTGCGTCACGTTTAAGTTCTCTAGAAGTCATCTTAGATACCTTAGATCCGATTTCTGCCCTTAGTATAGCTTCAAGCATATCGATATCAAGCTCGTTAGCCGCATTCATCGCATCTAGTTGATACTCTAATATGTCTGCCTCTTGTTCTCTAACTTTTGTGTTATTAACTTCAAGGTATAGTTTATTTTTTTTAGGGTGATACAAAGATAAAAACTTTTGTAATCCTACTTTTTCTTTTGGCACGTATAAAGATCCGTTTTCAAAAACAATATGTTCTAGTCTAACTTGACCTTTAAACTCATCGACAAAAGGTGTTCTTTGATTTGATGCGTATGATATTTCTCTTTCATATCCTAGCGTTTCATCAAAGTAATACATACCTGAAGATTTAATAGTATATGTTAACGGTGATAAATTATTTTTGAGAACGTACATTCTGTCTCTAATCTCCCACCCGTCAATCATTTTTTTAGCAGGCTCTTGCCTTACTGGTTTTGGTTCTTCAACAATTGTTTCAATTGCCTCAACCTGAGGTTGTTCAACAACCTCTGCTTCTTGTTTTTTATTTTTAGCCATAATATAATATAATTAAATAGTGTAAAACTACCCCACCCGAAGGTGAGGTAGTTTCAATCATCATTTGTATCAACTACTAGTTAGCAGTTCCCTTCAGTAGAATGAAGTTGTTAGCTCCCTGCGTGATTAAGCAACGCTCAGATAGGAAGTGCATCTCCATCGCATCAAGATCTGTAGTAGCAGCTCCAACTGAACCAGTAGTCCAAGTCTTCATTCTGCGATCGTCCATCTGTGAAGCTCTGTAACGAGTATGTAGGAAAGGACGCTTAAGGTTCTTACCTAAGTTTTGATCGTATACAGAAGTAACTCCAGCAGGAACGAATAATCCACGTACGTGGTTATCTACGTCCTTGATACCTCCACGAGTACCCTTATCGTTTAAGTATTTCCAGTCAGTCTTGTAGAAGTCGTAAGAACCTCTGCGGAATCCTGAGAAACCTAAGTTAAGAGCCATGTCTTCTTCGTTGTTGAACACACCGTAAGAAGTACCAGAGCCACCGTAAGAGTTCATAGATGCAAGCATGTCATCGATCTTAAGCGAAGTAGATCTATTCAAGAACATCATGTATTCTTCAATAGCACCTTGCGTATCGAACTTAGCTAGAATTGCGTCGAAGTCAGTCAATGCTTCAGCGTCAGTACCATCAAGACCGTCAAAGATGTGTCCGCGTGATGTTACAGCAGCGAATAAACCTTCAGAACCTTTGATAGTATCAGAGTGCTGACCAGTGATAGAGTTAGTAGCTAACTCAGCTTCAATCATTGTCATCTCTAAGTAGTCTGCAAAACGCTGACGAGTATCACCAGCAGCTTTTAAGTACCACATGAAACCAGCTTGTCCGTCTTCACCTGAAACTTCAACCCATCCAATTTGAGATGCGTCAGATCCAGAAACCTCGTAACGATCCTTAAGGATAATTGGTTGGTTAGAGAAAGACTTGAACGTAGGCTCGTTGCTTGATGCACGACCTTGTACACCTTTACCGTACTCAGAACCGAAAACTAAAAGTCCACCAGTTACATCTGAGTTAGATATAGTAACGTTAGTAAGACCAGTACCATCATCAGTTAGTGGAGTTACAGCTACTGTAGTCATAAATACACCTGCAGCTGGTGAACCAGCTTGAGCGCTAGTGACGTTAGTAACAAAACCTTTAAGGCTCTCGTTAGCGTCCGATAAGATAACTAAATCACCTTTACGTACACCAACGTTAGCGTTTGCTGCAGCGCCAGTAGCTCCTGTCATAGCGTTTCCATCAACATCTTTTACGATAGTGAAAGTAAACGTTGCTGCTGGAGATGAGCGCTGAATGTTACCTTGGTATGATAAGTGTAGACGAGATTGCTCTGACCAAATTACTTGGTCTGCAGTCATTGCTTCTTCTGCTCCTACCATTTCTAAGAACCCGCCAATCGAACGATTACCGAATACTTCTGCTTCCTTCTCCATAAGATCAGGAAGGTATTGTTGTGACCAACCAGCAGTATTAGAGTCCCTAAAGTCAATATAGTTACTCGCTAGCGTCACAGGTTTTGGTGACGGTACGCTGTTTATACCAGCGCCCGCCGTAAATGTTCCTTGTGCCATTTTTGTTTAGCTTTTAAATTTTTTATTTCTAATTTTCATTTTTAAAGAATCAATGCTTTCGCCTACAACTCTAAACTTAAGGCCACCAGGTTCAGCGTCGCCGTGAGACGATCTAGCTTCAGTGTTGATGTTTTTAGCTTTAGCTACTGTATCTTTAATAGCATCTGCTTTACCTTGTTCGTAAAAGTGTTGAGCGATTGCGTCAGCATTCATGGCAGTATACAAACCTTTGTGATAACCTCTAGCGTCATCCATAGATCCTTCTTCATTCAAAAACTTTTTGATAAAGTTACCTATATCGCTTTGAGCTCCCTTTACTTGGTCTGCATTGTTTACGTTAAACCTAAATCTTTTATCTCCGACGTTATATTCAAAACCTTTGAATTTGTCGTTAAAAACTTGTTCAGTTTTTTTGTTAAAGATAGAGGTTTGACGCTCTGTCATTTTTTGCGTCTGTTCTGACTCTTTATTATATCTGTTGAAAAAATCAATTGCTTTCTGTTGATCTTTTGTAAGATTACTTCCAGCTTTAATTTCTTCATAGTATTTAGACTTTTGCCCGTCTAAGTAGGTCTTGGCCTCGGCAACTTGCTCTTTGAGGGCCAATTTTTTTCTTTTAATATCTTTAGCTTCATCTATATCTTCGTCATAAGAGAATTTATCTTCCATTAAAAATTCTACTTCATCACTAGACAAGTGAGGCTTTGTAGTTTGATAGTATTCACGTAAAGCATCTTGATCATCAATATTAGATAAATCTCTATTTAGCTTAACATAGTCTTCTAAACTACCACCAGTATCATCCATGAAATTAACAAGACTCTGTATGTTTTCTGGCAAAGGTTTTCCAGTTTCTTCAGCATCTTCGACAGCTTGTACAACTTCTTCTTCAGTTATAGGCTCTTCTTCTGTCACCTCTTCAACTACTGGAGCTTGTTCTTCTTCAACTGTTTCTACTTGCTCTTCTTCTGGTTGATTAACTGGTTTTGTTAAATCAACTTTGTGAACTTCAGGTTCTAGCTCTTGAGCTTTCATAGTAACTTTTGTTACGTTTTCAACTTTAGGTTTTTCACTAGACTCCTGTTCTACCTCTTCGATTACCTCTTCAAGGTTTGTTTGTTTATTTTCTTCCATAATAAAATATTATATAATTAATTACCAACTCTTGGATTAAAGTCACTTAATCTCATTCCGCCTTCAAGTATATCATTACCTGCAGACTCAAAAGTTTTACCACTTTGTTTTATATTTTCTCTACGATCTTTACCTTCTTCTTTCATAACCTCAACATTAAGGTCGTCTTGTCTTTTTCCAGAAGATAAATCGTATTCCATTTGCATTAGCTCTTTCTTAAATCTTACTTCTTCTCGTAAGTAATTTAACTTCATTTCTGCTTTAGCAGTTTCTAGTTGAACGTCCGCTTGAGCTTTTGCCTGATTTTTTTGTATCTCAGCTTGAGCAGCGGTTTGTTGAGCTTGCGCATTCGCTTCTGCTTGTGCCTGCATGTTTTCTTGTTGCATTTTTTGATCACGTGCCTGCTTGTTTTTTCTTTTTATTTTTAATACTTGATTAGCTAGTTTTACGTTTCTTATCTCTCTAACGTCAATAGCATCATCTAAATCTATTAGTTTTTGAGCTAAAGCTGTTTGTATATTGTTTTCAAGAAGTTGCTTTTCTTCTTCATCTGGCTCTAACTCTATGAATATACCAAAATCATATAAGTACAACTCTGACATTTCTTTTAGCGTAGCTACATTATGAGATCCTATAGCTTGGACAAAAGCGTCTGCAGTAGGAGAGTATTCAAGTATATCAGATATACGTAGCGATAGCGATTGCGCTACTTCTGTAGTTAAATACATAGAGCCAAGAAGTATGTGACGAGTAGCAACGTTTGAGTTAGCAGCGGCTAGTTTCTGTACACCAACTAGTGACCTTGCATCTGGTAAACTACCGTCTCTAGCCTCATTAAGACCTGTTACGTCTCTAATCATCTGTAAATAGTAGTTGTAAGTATTTATTAAACTACCAATTTTATTTTGACCAGCGCCGTTAGATATTTGCTGAATAGGTACTTTACCAGGATTAGGATCGCCATCTTGAGTAAACGACCTACCAATTACACTACCAGTTTGAAAGAACATGTTAAGAGCTTCTTGCGGGTTGTAATTAGTACCGTTACCTAAATCTATTTCAGCAAGCCCGTCAGCATCAAGGTATACACCATCTGGTACCATGCGCGACATCACTTGCTGCAACTTCAAATGTGTAAGCTGAATCATATCAGCAAACCCAGTAATTCTACTAACTAAAGACTCTATACGGCCTTCGTATATACGTGGAGCTATTAGCGAGTAATTCATCTTAACTTTATTAAAGTCAGATTTACTACGCATCATGTTTTCAGCTTTGTTCCACTTTAAAAGCTTATCAGTGCCTAGTACTATAGCACCTTCAAAAACGCACTCTACAGATCTTTGAATCCTAGAATAACCACCTTGCTTATCTTCTGGCGGATTAAATGTATCAGGCTTTTCTATAGCTTTATAGCCACCTGAGCCAGTTTCTTTAATTTTATAAACATCGTTAGTATATGTTCTATAATTAAAGTATAAAACTTGAACTCTATTCTTGTCTGCTTCTTGCATACGTCTGCCAGAAGTGTATCTTTTAGTAGAGCTTTTATGTATTTCTTCTAAATCATATTCTGTTAAATGATCAAACTCTCTTGCTAGCTCATTAATAGCTATTGTCTTAACTTCACCTATATAGTATATATCATCAAAATAAGGTGAGTTTGAGTGAGAGTAAACTATATTAGCAGGATCTACGTACTCAACAGTTGCGCCCTCGCTCCAGTTAAAACTTGTTTTTACACATCCAATACCTAGTACTGTTAAGTCATATATTAACCTACGTCGTGTTAAATCATAATCATTACCAGCTAATAAAACTTCAATAGCTTGTTCTTCAGCTATTTCTACAGCCTGCTTGTAATTAAGCTGCATGTGAAGATCTAGTTCTTCCTTAGTGCTAGGTAATTCACTAGGATCTGTCTCATATAAATCTACATTAAAAAGTCTTGCAGCTTGATCATTAAACTCTTTTGACTCCATGTCTCGCTGAATAGCCTCCATGTATTCAGTTCTCTTGCTGACTCCGTATTGATCTTGCGAATACGCACGTATATTAAACATGCGTTCTGACATACCGTTAACTACTATGTCTACAAACTTAGGTATAATTGGAACTGGCTTCCAGTCTAAGTTAAGATAAGATAAATCACCATTAATAGATAATTCATCTTTATATTTTTGTATAGACTGTTCGCCTCTAGCATACAGTCGTAGTTGGTGGTATTTTAATTGAGAAGCGTTGTATCTATTGTTGTTAGAGTCTTTAAACCACTCTGACTCAATAGCACGAGCTATTTTAAGTCCATACTCTGAACTCATTTTCTCTAGGTCAGAGACCGCTTGAGAAGGAAAATTTACATATACTGACTCAGCCATGCTTATTTAATTATCTGGGAGTTATACCCTTTGTTATCGTATTTTGATACTGTTAAATTTAAACTTTGTTTTTTAACATTGGGATTTGGTGCATATAGGTTTTTATTACAAGCCATGATAGCTAAACCAGAACTTATTGAAGCATCGTGCTTTGTTCTTCGGTTGATATCAAACTTAGACCAGTCAAGTAGCGTGTCGTTGAAATACATAGTACCGTAATCTCCGCTACCTAAATGACCAACGTGATCATTAATATACATTTCAATAGCCGCAGCGTGGGCTTGCTTAATATCTTCGCTAGAGTTTGGTATACCACCAACTTCTTTTTCTGTTACAGAAAGTTTCTTCCAAGACTTATCTGGTCTGTTCATACTGTATCCTCTATAGCCTCTACGGCGTAAATAATACAATAGACGAGGTTTATTGTTCTCCGCAAGTAAAGGCATGCCGTAAAATACTAGCGCCATTAATACGTCTTCAAAAAACATCTCTGCGGTTTGTGGTCTTGCTATATATTCTAGGAAAAACGTGCTTGATGGCGCATCTTCCATAGAAAATTTTGTTAACCCGTGTAAAGCTCCTTTAGAACCGCGACCATCAACCGTGCCGCTGATATCGTAACTATCACAACCAAAGGCGCCAACGTGATCATTACCGGGATATTTAATTCCATTTTTTATTATTTGTTTATTCTGTAAGTGAACCGGCGGTACCCAGCTTACTTTAAACCTACCATTAGGATCTGGATAAAAAATAACTTTAGAATCTTTTATACCGTGCTCCCATTGAAAGCTACCTACGTTAGTGTGAGCGTTATGCCTACTACCTTCGTTGTAGTCTATTTGTTCGTATATTTTTATTAAGTTAAATATACTGTTTTTAGTTTCGTCTCTAAACGCGTGCTCTTCTGTACGTGGAAACTGTCTGTAAAACTCGTTTAACGCATCTTGATCGTCTCTTAAGCCTTCAGCTTCGTTTTCCCAGTGTGTAACAACACCTACGTCAATTAGTTCACCGTCTGGTCCCAGTCGTTCATCATTATCTGGATTATCAAAGACTGGAAGTCCGTATTCGTCAATAAATCCTTCAT
>TARA_R100001463_G_scaffold3116_5_pt1 | contig 22930 bp, 20 predicted proteins | sample TARA_R100001463 | Tara Oceans TARA_R100001463 (sample SAMEA2622242) | marine metagenome | biome: marine biome (ENVO:00000447); feature: deep chlorophyll maximum layer (ENVO:xxxxxxxx); material: "saline water (ENVO:00002010), including plankton (ENVO:xxxxxxxx)" | depth 40 m
CGCTATGCCGGAGATGCTGGCCTGAGGACGATTTCCGCAGATATTAGCCGTGATGAACAGATTCATGTTGCTACGAATTCTCTTGTATGCCGTGAGCTGGGTCTTAATCCTTCTAAGTCTCTCAACAAACTGAGAAAAGCAACTGTAGACTGGGTTTTCCAGCCTCTACAAGCTGAAAACACCGATAAGTTTTTAGCGAAAAATTTTTGGCACTCACAGAGCGATTCACTTTTTGAAAAGGGTATCGCAGAGGGCTTTTCTAACACCAGGTCGGCACGTATGCCGGCATTCTTTGAACATTCCAATGTCAATCTCCCTCAATACGCTTGAGACTTACGGCATGTCCGTCAAGTCTATCTTAGCAGAGATGGAAGAAAACTTTCCACCCACAAACCCAGGTCCAGGTGATAGCATCTCAACTATCATGTATCGATCTGGACAACGCTCCGTAGTGGAGTGGTTACTCAATCGATTAGAACAAGATGGCATTTAATCAAAACTTTTATAACCAAGTCATTGCCATGGGTGGTTCTGCCGCCTCAGCGAACAACGTAGCCCGTGCCTCTCGCCCCGGTCGTGCATTTCAAAACTTTGCTAGTGCATTTAGTGCACAGAAAGCTTCAGCTGATGCTTCATACCAGGCTAACCTAGCACAGCAACGCATGGCTGAGCGTCAACAACAGTTGATGGCACAGATTGCACAGGGACCACCAAAAGCAAACAAAGCTTTACGTGGTTCTGACTACAAACCTAAGTTTAGGTCTTCAGTTTCCAAGACTGAATCTAAGCGTGCAGTATCCAAAGGCACCTATCAGTTCTCTAACCCACTTGGCATGGGTGGTGCTGCAGGTAGCCGTACAGGTGGCATGGGTGGTCTAGCATAATGAAAGCAAAGGAACGGTATGATAAACTGCGTTCACGTCGAGATAATTATCTTGACATGGCAGTTGAATGCTCACGTTTGACTCTGCCTTACCTTATCCGACAAGACGAATCACAAGACCGCAAGTCTCTTACTACACCATGGCAAGCAGTTGGTTCTAAAGCTGTCACAACGCTGGCAGCTAAGCTGATGCTTGCCTTGCTCCCTCCCCAAACCACGTTCTTTAAACTACAGGTTAGGGATGACAAGCTGGGTGAAGAACTTGACCCACAGATTAGAAGTGAACTTGATCTCTCTTTCTCTAAGGTAGAAAGGATGATCATGGATTACATCAATGCGTCAAGTGATCGTGTGGTTGTACATGAAGCTGTACGACATCTCATTGTCGGTGGTAATGCACTGATCTACATGGGTAAAGAAGGGTTGAAACATTACCCACTGAATCGATACGTTGTCAACCGTGATGGTAATGGTAACGTGATCGAGATTGTAACTAAAGAAAAAATTAGTCGTGAGGTTCTTGGCGATGTGCTGAAGGAACCACTTCCTAATCACGTAGGACGCGAAGGCACAAAGGACCAGGAGGTTGAGGTGTACACCTATGTCCATCTGGATAGTAAGAACGGTCGCTGGAACTGGCATCAGGAAGCCTTTGATAAGGTGATCCCTGGTACCAAAAGCACAGCCCCTAAGAATGCTAGTCCATTTTTGGTCCTCAGATTCAACACTGTTGACGGCGAAGACTATGGTCGTGGCAGAGTAGAGGAGTACCTCGGTGATCTCAAATCACTTGAAGCACTGTCACAAGCCCTGGTTGAAGGGTCAGCAGTTGCTGCTAAGGTAGTGTTCTTGGTGTCACCATCATCGACAACCAAGCCTCAGACTCTAGCCAAGGCAGGAAACGGTGCTATTGTACAAGGACGTCCAGAGGATGTGCAGGCTGTCACTGTGGGTAAGCAAGCGGACTTCGCTACTGCTGCACAGATGGCACAGACAATGGCACAACGAATCAGTGATGCATTCCTGGTGCTTAACATCCGACAGTCAGAACGTACAACAGCTGAGGAAGTCAGGCTTACACAGCTTGAACTTGAGCAACAGTTAGGAGGTATCTTCTCGTTGCTTACTATTGAATTCCTCATCCCTTATCTAAACAGGACGCTGCTGGTACTACAACGGTCGGGTCAGATCCCCAAGATACCACGTGATCTGGTCCGCCCGTCCATCGTTGCTGGTGTGAATGCACTAGGACGTGGACAAGATCGAGAATCTCTTACACAATTCCTGATGACCATCGCACAGACGATGGGACCACAGGCCATCATGCAATACATTGACCCCAGTGAGTACATCAAACGACTTGCTGCGGCACAAGGTATCGACACGCTGAACCTTATCAAGTCTCAAGACCAGCTACAAGCTGAGAATCAACAAGCTATGGATCAGCAGAAAGAGATGGAACTTGTTAAGCAGACTGGTCAGCTGGCAAATGCTCCTGCAAATGATCCCAGTAAAAATCCCGCCCTAAACCCTGAGTCAAATGACGGAACCGAAGAAGCCCCGCCGCCCCCGCAAGGCGCTGGCTAAACCAGTTGAACCTGTAGAAACACAGGTCGAAAAAACTGAAGAAGAAATCCCAATCAACAAGTATGCTCCCAAAGATAAACTGGGTAAGCCGTTGGTGGGTCGCAGTCCTAACTATGTTACTAGCGTAGGGCTGGGTAAACTAAACGTAGTCCACGCCAAAGGAGTGAAAGATAATGGCAACTCTTAATTATGATCCTACAGATGTGAATGCACCTGAGTTCACAGAAGCTGAACAAGAGGCTATTCAAGTTGGAGAACAGGCGTTCCAAGAGGAACAAGCAACCTTTGCAGGTAAGTTCAAGTCTGCTGAAGACCTAGAGCAAGCCTACATTGAACTGCAGAAGAAACTCGGTGACCCCGAAGCTCGTACTGAGCAAGAGGCACCAGAGGCTGAGCCTGAGGCTGAGCAAGATCCTGTATCTAGCCTAGTCAATGATGTCCTGAATGCTGAGAACCCTGATGAGCTGATGGCTCAGTTCGCAGAGATGGACTCACAAGAGGTTGCCAAAGCATTCCTTAATGCAGACTACAACCCCGCCGCTGTGGAACTAGAAGATGCTGACATCAGCACCATCCAGAACTCAGTTGGTGGAGAAGAAGGCTACGCAGAACTCATGCAGTGGTCTAACGAAAACTTCCCTCCCGAACTTGTGGAGGGATTCGATCAGTTGGTAGCAACTGGTAATCGTTATGCTATTCAGCTTGCAGTTAACGGACTCATGGCAGCTTACCAAAACCAGAATGGTATGGAAGGTGAGATGCTTACGGGTAAGGGTACTGCACAAACTGCTAATGTATTCCGGTCCCAGGCTGAGGTTATTCAAGCTATGAATGACCCACGCTACGACAGTGATCCAGCTTATCGTCAGGACATCTTCAATAAACTAGATCGTTCTGACCTCAACACTTATTAATTAAACAATGACAGCTACTATCGCACTTCAGAAGCGTTCCTCTTTGTGGGATCGCTACCTCCAGTGGGTTAGCAGCACTGAGAACCGGCTCTATGTGGGACACTTCGGTGTCCTCATGGTACCTTGTCTACTGGCAGCTACCACTTGTTTTATCATCGCATTCATTGCAGCACCCCCAGTTGATATCGATGGAATCAGAGAACCAGTCGCAGGCTCACTCCTGTACGGAAACAACATCATCTCTGGAGCGGTTGTCCCCTCCAGCAACGCAATCGGACTACATCTCTACTCAATCTGGGAAGCCGCTTCCCTCGATGAGTGGCTCTACAACGGAGGACCATACCAACTTGTGGTGTTCCACTTTCTCATCGGTGTCTTCGCTTACATGGGACGCGAATGGGAACTTAGTTACCGACTCGGAATGAGGCCCTGGATCTTTGTCGCATACTCCGCACCAGTTGCTGCTGCAACAGCTGTATTCCTTGTCTATCCTTTTGGACAAGGTAGTTTCTCTGATGGAATGCCGTTGGGCATCTCGGGTACCTTCAACTACATGTTGGTATTCCAAGCTGAGCACAACATTCTTATGCATCCCTTCCATATGCTTGGGGTCGCTGGTGTTTTTGGTGGCAGTTTGTTTAGCGCCATGCACGGTAGCCTTGTTACTTCTTCTCTGGTTCGTGAGACTACTGAAAGCGAGTCACAGAACTATGGTTACAAGTTTGGGCAAGAAGAAGAGACGTATAACATCGTAGCTGCACACGGTTACTTCGGACGTTTGATCTTCCAATATGCATCTTTTAATAACTCACGTAGCCTTCACTTTTTCTTGGCTGCTTGGCCTGTGGTGGGTATCTGGTTCACTGCACTTGGTGTGAGCACCATGGCATTCAACTTGAATGGCTTCAACTTCAACCAGTCTATTCAGGCTGCTGATGGTCGTGTGATCAACACCTGGGCTGACATCCTCAACCGAGCTGGTCTTGGTATGGAAGTCATGCACGAGCGTAATGCACACAACTTCCCTCTTGACTTGGCAACTGCTGAGTCTGCACCTATCGCACTTACTTCACCCGCTATCGGTTAATGAACGACACTCAAATCTGGCCCACCGAACCACGTATGTACATCGACGAAAACTCTATTCCTCATAACGAACGCGCCGAGCGTCTTAATGGCAGGCTTGCCATGCTCGGCGTGATGGCTGCGCTTGGAGCGTATGCACTCACTGGTCAAATTATCCCCGGAGTATGGTAATGCCTCAAGGTAAAGGAACTTATGGATCCAAAAAGGGTCGCCCACCTAAAAAGAACAAACCGATGAAACCGGTTAAAAAATAATGGCTAAATCCGTTAGTCTACGGATGGGGAAGCACAAGTCACGGTCTGGCGGCTTGACAAAAGCAGGTCGCGAGAAGTATAATCGTGAAACAGGTTCAAACCTGAAAGCTCCCCAACCAGGTGGCGGTCCTCGTAAGCGGTCCTTCTGTGCCCGAATGAAAGGTAACAAAGGACCGATGAAGAAGAACGGTAAGCCCACCCGGAAGGCTCTAGCCCTACGTAAATGGAAATGTTAAATGGCTAAACAAGGATTGTATGCCAACATCCACGCCAAGCGTAAGCGTATCGCTGCTGGCAGTGGTGAAAAAATGAGGAAGCCTGGGGCTGCTGGAGCACCTACGGCTGCTAACTTCAAACGCTCCGCAAAAACTGCAAAGAAACCAAAGAAAGCTTAAACTAATTACTATGAAAACTATCGCTCTTTCCACCCTCGCGCTGTCTTCTTTCGCCCTGCCTGCTATGGCTGGTGCATACTTGAACGTCGAAGCTAACCAAGGCTGGTCCGGTGAGGACTACCAAGGTGCTTTGTTGGAGACTCACGTGGGCTATGAAAACTCCCTGGGTGACAGCGCAAGCTGGTACATTCAAGGGGGTCCTGCCATCTCCTTCCCGGATGACGCTGAGCAAGTCGGTGCTGCCTCTGGCAAAGTCGGTCTCGGTGTCGATGTGACTAAGAAACTCTCCGTCTATGGTGAAGTCTCTGCCATCACGTCTGAAGGCTTGGAGCTTGAAGGTCTCGGCGTTGGTGCCAAGACCGGTGTTAAGTACAAATTCTAAAGTAACGTACGTTCATCCTCATGGAAGACAACATCTACGAGCTACAATTTACAGCCACCTCTCTCCGCATGATGCACAAAGCAGTGAACTTCGCACTTGACCAATGGCCAGGTGGGGATCCTGTGGAGCAGCAATACTATACGTATCTGAGAGATAGCCTGCAACGTGTACTCCTAGAGGAGACTTTCATGTTGGACGCATGACGCCACACCATGGAACGGGGGTGTGGTACTTCGGAGAAATTCAATGCCTACCGTTGAACTGCAAGCTCGCGTTAAAGAGCAAAAGGCTGCTGTCAAGCAAGCCAAGCTGAAGTATCGCGGCGTTACTTACATTAAATCTGGCAAGTAGACTTTTGGGGAGGTGCAATTCCTCCCCTGCCTATTGGCGTTGGCCCTACGGGACACCCTTCGCCGTCTAGACGGTGGGAATAGACCACATTAAAATCTATTATTAACAACATGTCTCGATCACGTTTCGGAAAAGGCAGCACAAATGACATGCCTGCTACTTTCCGTGTTCTATATGTGACCAATGCATCTGATGATCCTCTCTTTATCCCTGGTAATCAGGCGGAAGGAGACAACCCCGACAGTGGCAGTAAAGCACAAAGGCTAGCTGACTGCCGTAATCTTGTCGGTGTTGATACTGGAGATGCTAACATTGGTGTAGCTGTTCAACCTAATACTCTTGCTGATTGGTAATTAATTATGCGCGTACCTGCAATCTATGAAACTTCCCGTGGTGAACCCACGGATGAAAATCCCCTTGGTCAACCGGTTTCAACCGTGACTGACTACGGTCGTGACCTGGGTGTCGGTTATGTCGAAGGTGACACCTCCCTGGCTGTCTCCACTAACAGTGACTACACTGCTAACAACTTCCCTGCTAATGTGAATGGCGTTGCCACCACTTATGCTTGGACTAAGACTGACACCACTACCACTACTACGTTGACTGACAACACTGCACGTGTGTGCAACCTGGCAGCTAATGCTACTGGTGGTTCTTGTGTCCTTCAGGTTGTTGCTACTAACGCACAAGCTGACAACTCCCCTCACACTGAAACCCTTACTATCACTGTTGCGTGATACGTTGGGAGAGCACCTCAGAGTCGGACTCTCCCTTCTTTTGGCTTTTGGCCCTACGGGATAACCAATTGCCGAACGTTCGGTAAGACGTTGAATTTTACCACAAAAAAATTTTCAACTTAATATCTTAGAGCTCTAAGAGACTGTAAAACATACACTCTCTACATTACAATGGCAACTTTTAACGTACCTACTTTTGCGAACAATGAAGTTCGCGGTACTTCTTTCGGTTCTGTAAACCGTAACCCTGGTCTGGGTCGCACCGGCTTCGGTGATACCGTCACCATCAATGGTCAGACCGTTAGTGCATACGACGCTAAGTATGCAACTTACCTGAAGCTCTTTACGGGCGAAATGATCAAGGCGTATGAAAGCGCTACGATCGCTAAGGGCACCGTTCAAAGCCGTCAGCTCCGCAACGGCAAGGCTGCTCAGTTTATCTTCACCGGTCGCATGTCGGCTGAGTACCACACCCCTGGTCTGCCTATCCTCGGTTCCGCTGATAACGCAGCTGGTCTGGGTAGTGGTATCCCTGTGGCTGAGAAGACCATCGTCATGGATGATCTGCTGATCTCCAGCGCATTTGTCTATGACCTCGATGAGACTCTGGCTCATTACTCCCTGAGGAGTGAAATCTCTGCCAAGATCGGTCACGCTCTGGCTGAGGCTTATGACAAGAAGATCTTCCGTACGATTGCTCTGGCAGCACGTGAAGCTCATCCTATCTCTGCCGCTCCTGGTCCTGAGCCTGGTGGTTCTGTGATCCGTCTGGGTGACAACAACGAGTACAACGCTCAAGCCCTGGTTGACGCCTTCTTTGAAGCCGCTTCCATTCTTGACGAAAAGAATATGCCTAAGAACGGGCGTACCGCTGTCCTCTCCCCTCGTCAGTATTATGCGTTGGTCTCACAAGTAGACACCAACATCTTGAACCGCGACAGCCAAGGTACTAACCTGCAGGCTGGTAACGGTGTGTACAGCATTGCTGGTATTGACATCAAGCGTTCCAACAACCTGCCTTTCCTGGCTGGTACCGTTGCAACCGTCGAAGGTGAGAACAACGATTACAGTGGTGACTTCTCTAGTCACGCTGGTCTGATCTACTACCGTGATGCTGCCGCTTGTGTGGAAGCCATGGGTCCTTCGATCCAAACCTCTGGTTCTGACATCAAGACCATGTACCAAGGCGATCTTGTCGTCGGCCGTATGGCTATGGGCTGTGGCACTCTGAACCCTGCTGCTGCTATCGAACTGCAAGCTACCTGATTTAGGAGATTAACATGGCTATTACTCCTGGAACTAGCCGGATTGTCACTCAAACTAATGCAATGCTTCCTGGTGATCACATCGCTAGCCTCACTTTGAACCCTCCCTCTCCTGTAGAGATTGGGCGTACAGTGTCTGGTGGTGTGCAGGACAAAGCTGCTAATGGTGACGAACTAGGCGCAACTAACTGATCTTAATCAATTAATACTATGGCAAACGCTGCAACTGCTGCCGGTGATAACGGTGTAGCTGGAACCCTTGACGCTGGTCTGGGTAACGACTACGGTGCTATCACTGGTACCTTGGCTGCAGGTGACAAAGAGTGCGAAGGCTTTGATGAAGCCATCCGCCACTCCGTTGCCCGTACCCAGGGCGGCACTTTTTCTGGTGCTACCAACTCGGGCGGTAACCGCTCTGAAGTGTTCTCTGTGACCCAGGGACTCCGATTCGCTTACACTGGTGTTGAGGCTGATAGCCCCGCTATCGACCGCACCACCTGATTATACTGGGGAGTCTTATGGCTCCCCTTTTTCTTTAAAACTATGACCGTTTCTTCTTCCACATTTAAGACCGATACCGAACTATCCGCAGTCAATCAAGTGCTGGGAGCGATCGGTCAAGCACCTATTACTACACTTGATTACGCTAACCCTGAGATCTCCTACATCTACCAACTGTTGCAAGAATGTAACCGAGATGTACAGAGTGAGGGCTGGTCATTCAACACTGAGACTCACATCACCAAGACCCCTGATGCAAACGATCAGATCTTAATTACTGATGATGTGTTGCAGGTTGATATGTCAGGTGACTTTGCTAACCGTAATGTCAACGTTATTATCAAAGATGGTAAGCTGTATGACAAAGTGCAGCACACTAACGAGTTTACTAAAGCCAAAGGTCTACTGAACAATGACGGTACTATTGATCTTGATTATGTCTACCTTCTAGAGTTTGATAATCTACCCCAACCTTTTAAACGTCTAGTTATTTACAGAGCAGCTACCCGTGCAGCAGCACAGCTTGTCTCTAACCCACAACTAGTCCAGATGCTACAACAGAATGAAGTTCGAGCCCAAGCATATTGCATGGAATATGAGTGCAACCAGGGTGACTACAGCATGATGGGTTGGCGTGATGGAACTGTGTGGCATTCTTTCTCTCCTACTGATGCATTGCAGCGATGAGTTCTATTAGTCAAACAATCCCGAGCTATGTTGCGGGTATCTCAGAACAACCTGACCAACTTAAACTTTCGGGTCAGGTTAAAGATTGTGTAAACGCTCTACCTGACGTCACCAGGATGCTGGGTAAGCGTCCAGGATGTGAATTTCTACGTGAAGATACAGGAGCTAATGCACACCTGGGTAAATGGTTTGACATTTATCGTGATCCTAACGAGCAGTACATTGGTTCTGTTCGCACTGGTGGTACCGTGGATGTGTTCCGTGTTATAGATGCACCACTGCGTACCTACCGTAACAACGCTAACAATGCTGATGTTCAATCACGTGAGTACGTTGTAGTCACTAATCATGGGTCTGGTTTCACACCTGGCACTACAACTAACATTGCCACTACTAACACAACAGATGGTGCTGCTACTGGATTGACAGTTAACGTTACTGTTAATGCTGCTGGTTTAATTTCATTCGTTGGGATTAACCGTATGGGTGATCCATCTGCTAATGCTTATGAGCACGGTGATGTTATTACTATCACTGGTTTTGCAGCTGGTGCACAGATTACCTACTTCACTGGCTTAGCTGGTGAACAACTTAATGTTAAGTATGATGATGTTGGTCACAGCATCAATGACTTGAATGAAGCAGGTACCATTGCTCCTACTACTTCTGACACTAACTGTGAGTACCTAGAGCACACAGATAGTGACCGTATTAAAACCCTAACTATCAACGACACCACTGCGTTTGTCAATAGGGACACAGTAACAGCAATGACTGCTGATGTAGAACCTGCTGCTATTGCTGAGGGTTTCGTAGAGATCACTACTCTAGCATTTAGCCAAATCTACCAGTTTAACATTCTCCGTGGTGGTAACACTATTGAGATTATCTCTGCTCAAACTGGTGCTACTACTGCTACCGTTGAGGCATTGCTGGATGATTTGAGAACTAAGGTACTGGCTGAAGGTTTTGGTGTTAAGAAGATTGGTAACGGTCTTTACTTCTCTAGTGGTACTGGTGTAACGACGTTTGATCTTTCAGCTCTGCCTACCACAACAGGTAATTACAACCATGTTCCAACTACAGCAATCTCACCTACCACTAGCGGTGATGGTGAAGATCTGACTGTAACTGTTCAACACCATGCTAATAACATCACTGGTATCACAATTGTTGACCCAGGTTTTGGGTATGCTGTTGGTGATACGATTACGTTGACTGGTGATCAGCTGAACACTTCTACTAACTCTGATCCCCCGGATCTTACCTTTACTATCACAGCTCTAAACGATGCAACTACGTTCTCACTAGAGACACCAGAACGTCAGATCATGAATGTCTTCACCGATGAGGTGCAGGACATTACCCTGCTGCCTGACCAGGCTAGGCATGAGTACAGACTGCGTATTGCAAACAGTGGTAACCTTGAAGATGATTACTACGTGAGGTTTGCTGGTGCTAACGGTGATGATGGACAGGGCACGTGGGAAGAGTGGCGTGAAGCAGGTGTTGCAACTACGATTGATAACACCACGATGCCACACATTATGTTCCGTCAGAGTGATGGTTCATTCCTTGTGTGTCCTACAGAGTATGCACAACGTACAGTAGGTGACACGCTTACCAACCCTACACCGTCTTTCATCGGTAATACAATCAATAATGTGACTCTGTTTAGAAACAGGCTTGGCTTGTTGTCTAGGCAGAACTTGATCCTCAGTCGCCCTGGTGACTTCTTTAACTTCTTTGTATCGACTGCACTAGCTATCACTGCAAAGGATCCTATCGACCTGTCAGCTGCGTCTCCTAACCCAGCTACCCTGTTCGACTCTATCGAAGTTAACACCGGTCTTGTCCTGTTCAGTCGTACTGAGCAGTTCATGCTGACTACTGATAATGATGTGTTGTCACCTGAGACAGCTAAGATTAACTTTGTGTCGTCGTTTAACTACAACGAAAACGTTAGTCCTTTCTCTCTTGGTACTACTATTGGATTCCTAAATGATGAAGGTAGTAACACCCGGCTATATGAGATGGCTAACCCTCCTAGAGAGGGACAGCCTGAAGTTATTGAACAAAGTAAGATTATATCGAACCTATATCCAACTGGTATTAACCGGATTGCTACATCTAAAAACAATACTATTGTACTAACTGTGGCTTCTGGTACTCCAGATATCTTTGGCTATCGATACTATAACACCACGGAGAGACGCCTACAGTCCGCCTGGTTCAAGCTTAGGATGAGTGGAGATGTGATCTACCACACCATCATTCGGGACACCTACTGGGCCGTTATACGTAACTTAGACACGGCTGCTAATCCTGACGTTAATATCGTTACCATCCAAAAGATGGAACTAAAACAGAACGATGGTACTGTAACAGTTAACAACGCTACCCAAGGTATTATTACGTACCTTGATAATAAGCGTGAAGTTCCTAGTGCTGACATGACTTATGATGCCGGTACAGATACTACCACGTTTACTCTGCCTTGGACTTACGATCAAACTAAATTAAATGCAACTACTTTTGCAACTGGTCTAACTGTATTCCAACTTGGAGATGGTGCTGATGGTCTTGCTGTTGATATTGTATCAGCCGGTGGTACTCCTGCTCGCATTAATACAATTGATGCAACTTTCCAAACCGTTACGTTGCGTGGACGATGGAATGAGCAAACCGAGATTGCAGTTACTAATGCTGCTGTTGGCTCTAACCTAAGCACGGGTAAATTCGTCGGTCTTGGCACTACAGGTGGTACAGGCACAGGTCTATTGCTAGCTGGTGTGGTGGATGTAGACGGTAACCTGACTAAAGTACAGATTGTAAACCCTGGTTCAGGGTATACCACAGGTGATGTGGTCACTATCCAGGCTTCTGTTGGCACGGCTACTACTGCTACATGCACACTTACAATTACTCCACAAAGTATATTTGTAGGTTATGCTTATGAAATGGATGTACAGTTCCCTGTTATCTATCCTGTTAAAGGTGCGGGTGATTCAGCTAGATCTGATGTCCAATCCAGTTTGATTATCCATCGTTTTAAAGTGAATACTAACTCTACGGGCACTTTCCAAATGGAACTTGGTCGTAAATATAGAGATACATTCTCAACCACACATGAAGCAAAGACGTTTGACTCATATACAGCAGACGCTATTGCTATCGGTGATGTCGATGAAACCGTTGTAGCCTGCTATGACCGAAACACTAATGTGGATTTACATCTTAAATCTTCTTATCCCCTGCCAGTTACACTTATTTCTATGACGTGGGAAGGAGAATATACCAACAAGAATTATAGGAGAGCGTAACTATGGATGAATCAAGTAGTATGGTTGAAGCTACTATGAATAAAAAGATTAGTGGCTTATCTGCTGGCATCGGCGCTCTGACCTTCGGTAAAGGCTTGGTCGGTGGTCTTTTAAAACACAACCAACAACAACACAACTTTAGAAAAGCTAAAGGCAGGGCTAGAAAAGCTGCTAACCGTGCTAATCGACGGATTGCTGAGAACTATAAACTAACAATCGGTAATTACCTGGCTGATATTCAGAACACTGAACAACAGTGGTCTGCAATGATTGACCAGTCAATGGCTGATGCAGCATTCTTAGATGATTATGCTGGTGATGTATATGTTCAACGCCAGCAAAAACTGAATGAAGTCTTTGCCGCAGAAGCTTTTAGACAACAAGACCAGGTGGTTCGCTATATGCAATCCTCTGGATTTGCTGCTGCCTCTGGTAGAACTGGTGTTACAGCCGGACGTGGTGCTGTACAGAACGCAGCTCAACTAGGTCGTAACCAAGCAATTGCTGCTCGTGAACTGATTGGAACTGTTGATGCCTTTGATAAACAAAGTGATATTGACAACAAACGATTTGCTCATGAGAAGTATAAGATTGGTGCACGGGCTTCTATTCTGCCTACATTAGGTGGTCCTCCTGGACTGCCAGAATTCCAGCGTCCTGAGCATGTGGAACCTCCTAACAATACGTTGTTTATGGATGTCACTTCATCCCTGATTGATGGTGTCACAGCTATGTATGGTGCTGCTCCGATGTCAACTAGTTTTAAAATTGGACAAGCATGAAAAGATTTGAAGAACAGCGGCAGTACAAACCATCATCAACAGATTACGATCTAGGTAATGGTCCGCTGACCGCTCCCGATATTGGTTCTCTAATCCGACAAGAGTTCCAACGTACACGCCAGCAGGATCAGTACGCTGACACTGTAAGGCAACAAAACGCAAAAGTACAGAGTGAAAACGATAGGATTCGCTTAGAAAAAAGTGCTGCAGGAGATCAAAGGCAGACTGAGTTTAATTTAAAAGAGCTACTCCCTTTTTCTAATAAACTGTTTGACCTGGCTATTCGTGAGCTAGGCGGTGCTCAAAAACGTGAAGCGTTGAAAGGACAGATGGATGTCTTGTCTTTACAAGATCCGTCTAAGTTTGAAGGTGAGCGTTTAGAACGTTATCTTGAACTTAAAAACGCAGCAATTAAAAATGGTGCGACTCAACAATTAGCAGCTAACGAAGCATTCCAGAAAACTAGGAAACTGGAAATTTCTGATATGTTTAGGAAAGGTACTCCAGAGTACCAGTTCCAATTAGTTTCTAGTATGCTCCAGTTGGAGCGTGATAACTTCCAAAACGTTTTAGCAGAACAAGTACAACGTCAAGATAAATTCCTTACGTTACCTGGTCAAGATCCTGTTCCTTACAACCAAGTAACGGGTGAAGCTGCTACTGGTGCATTGGGTCATAAAATTATTGCTGACCATTTAACAGAGCTTGGGTTTGAAGGAATCAATCCCATGATGATGGAAGACTACTTTTATGGTGGTAAAAGTGGTGTTCGTACGCAGCTTGCTAAATGGAAGCAAGCCAAGGTTAATGTTGACACAGTAAACTCTGGACAAAATTCTTTTGACCAAAAATTTTTTACTTTTACTCAGAATTATGCTTCCGGTCGTGGTACAGTAACTGATATTTACGATGCTGCTGGTACTCTCCCAAAACTTGTAAGGGGTGACGTTTATGCACCCTCACCCACCGACAGATGGAAAACCACTGAAGACCGTTTAACTGGTTTAGGTAAAGCTGGGGCTTTAAAAAGTCACGCAGAAATTCAAGCACTGTTTGATCGTAGCATTGACCCTGTTACTAATCAACCTATGAGCATTTCTAGATTTCCTTTAATGCAAAAAATTAAGCGTGCTCACACACAGTACCTTAAGGATGACAACAGTGCACTTGTAACTCAACGCACTGCTGATGGCAATGCTTTTGCAGAACAAGCTGTTGACATGATTAAAGAGGTTGCTGAAGCTCGGGCTCAAGGTGATACCAACGTTACCACGTTTGAAGAAAAGCAGCAGATGCAGGAGAAATATAAGGCAATTACCCATAGCTCTACTCCTAGTCAAGAAATTGAAAATGCATGGCTGCAGTATAGTGAAGGTGGTAAGAACGTAGTCCGACAGGGTAATAATATTCTACCTGACTTTATTAATGGTAAGTTAGGGATGGATTATTTAAACAGTGTTAATCTAACAGCACACCCTAGATATGCAGAAATAAAGCGTTATGCTGAACGTAACGACAAACTGCTTGGTGACGACAAATCTATGAAGTGGCTGGAAGAGCACTCTTTACTGAAAGCCAAAGGTGTTGCAAAAATTGGTCCTGATTCTCCTGGTACAAGTGAAGGTGTCGAAAGAGTTGCAGCTGTTCTACAAAATAGAGCACGGCCTCTAGCGATTAAATACATGCTGGAGATGGGTCTAGATCAACAAACAGCTATGGAGCGAGCTCTAGATGAAGTCGCTATTAATGCTGCTGACAAAGAGGGATTTGCTGAAGGTGGAACAAAGGGTTACTTAGCACCTGGTCTAAATAATGATTTCCCCAACTTCAAGCTTGAAAGCCTTAAGACATATAAAGAACAAGATGCTAAACACGCTGCTGCTAAAGCTAAAGTAGAAGGTGATATGCAGAAGTATGGTACAGACTATAGTGTACCTGGTTCTTTTATTTCTGATGAGCGGATTGCAGCTTGGCAAGTAGACCCTGTTAATGGTAATTTTGATCCTATGATTAAGATGCTTGCTGATCGGGATCCTAACATGACTACTTATGAACTCACCAATCTATTGCGTGATCGTCTGAAACTACCTCCTGTTCCAATGCCGGCTTCTATAGCTAGGTTCCGTGAGAGCACACAGATCCCAGACGAGGCATTTAACCAATTCTTAAAAGACGTTGATAAAGCGAGGACATCATATGATATCTCTAAAGCAGGCTACAGTGCTAATACTGGTCTCCAGTCTTGGCGTGCCCCAGATACTGCACGAGAGCAAATTGTCAAAGTAGCCGAGGAAAGTGGCTTGCCTGAAGGAGCAGTGCTTGCGTATGCTCACATGAGTAACAAGAACTTCTCTCTAGACTATGCTAAACTTTCCGCAAACATCCAACAACTGTCTGCTACTGCTGAGCAAGGTGGTCTGACTGGTGAAGCTCGTGAAGATTATATCTTCGCTAGCCTGTTAGGTGAACCTCCTAAGATTGTAGATGGACAACTTAAACTAACTGATGCACAACAAGTTAATCTTGATAACCTTGTTAAAAACCGTGCATCATTCGCTGACCCTGCTGTGATGAACAGTGGAGCCAACTTGAATCCTACGTATCGTAAGGTAAGCAATAACACGCTACCTAGTCCTACTGAATACCAAACTGCTGCACCTGGATTAACCCCTGAAGAACGAGCATGGTTACGAGTTACTCGTTATGCTGAAGGTGGTAGGGGTTATAACATTATGTTTGGTGGTTCTACCTTCCAAGGTACTGACCATCCTAGACGTGTTAATACTGCAGGTGGTTACTCTAGTGACGCCGCTGGCGCCTATCAATTCTTATCTACTACCTGGGACGATATCTCTAAAAAACTTGGTCTTAAAGGTGGTCTAACTCCTGCTAACCAAGATAAAGCCTCACTTGGTCTTATGATTGAGAAAGGGGTAGATCCTAAAAAAGGTTGGTCTGATAAAGCTTTGTACAAACTATCACCTGTGTGGGCCAGTTTCCCTAAAGATAAGAGTGACAGAAGCTACTATGATCAGCCATCTAAAACGACTGTAGACATGAAACAGAAATACGAGCATTTCTTGCAGCAAGAGCGGCAACGTGATCAACAACAAAATACGATGATTTAAAATTATGTCACTTTCACGTGAGTATTTTAATGAGGAAGAAGAGCTTACATCAGAGGAAATACAAGCCTCTCGTGATGAAGAGATTGAACGCCTAAAGCGGGAATCTGATATTGGTGCTAAGGCATCAGAAATTCAAAGTAAAGCTGACTCTCCTCAACAAGATACTGAAGCTCCTACGGGAGACTCTTTTGAAGAAAACTTCCCTGGGTCAGAGGATCCAGAATCGTTTAACTACCGTTCTACAAATGAAGACGGCACCATGCGTCTTCGCGATGGTGAAATCATCGGTCCTACACGCGAGCAGGGACGCTTCGAGCCTTCTGGATATGCTCCTGGTACTATCATGGACCCGGAAGTCGGAAGCCCCCTCAAGCCCATTGCAGATGCCTTAGAAGGGCCTGTAAAAGGTATGAGCGATTGGTTCACCTCAGAAATTAATTCTAAAGCACACATCTGGGGTTACCCTGAGATTCCCCGTGCTCCTAATGCAAACAGTGAACTACAGGATGCACTACGTGATGTCACGGCATTGCTTGCTCCTATCATTGCTTACACTAGAGGTGCTAAAGGTGGAGTAAAAGGTTTACAAGCTAGGGGTGTAGGTGGTAAAAACCTTCGAGCTCTTGGCAACGACAAAGCATTCCAAATGTTTGCTAACCTTGGTTTGGATGTAGGCATTGGTGTCTACGTAGATGAAACTTCTTACCAACAAGGTGAGGATGACAACCTTTCAGGTAGTCTTAAAAAGTGGTGGCCAAAACAAACCACTTGGATTCCTAACTGGTTGGCTACATCTAGTGCTGATAGTGCTGATACTCGCCGCCATAAAAACCGTATGGAAGGTGGTGGTCTTAACGTTGGTGTAGAGCTTATTGGTTCTACAGCACGACTGCTTAAAGCTGCTTACAAGTCTGCTGACTTTGCACGACTCGCTCCACGGGGTGAAAAAGTCGGTGCTTTCTGGGATGCAACAAAAAATCAGTATAAGATGTCTTCCAAAGAGTTGTCTCTTAAACTGATTAATGACTCAGCTGAACAAGCAAGTAAGAACATTGATGACGTTGGTGCATATAACCTTTCAAAACTTGACCCTGATGCACCGTTTATTAAACCTGTTAAAGGTGTCCATGACATGTGGACTGTTGCTGAACTAGGACAACGTAGTCTAGATCAGAATGGTGTGGCTGGTGCGATGACCAACGTTGCACAGATTGCTAAGAACATTGACACACAATATGGTCGGGTTGGTAATTTTATCAGCTCTACTGCACTGAAATTCGGTCTTGATGAGGACAACCTTAAACGTGGTTGGCTGATGGATCAGGTTGTTGACCAGATGAAACAGGCTGGTAAATGGGATTACATTGCAGCTGACGGTGTTAATAAGTTAAAATTTGAAGATATTAGCAGGGCTACAACAAACCTAGCTGAATCTATTCTTGACCCTGCTGCTGACTCTGGATTCCTCAGTAAAATCCTTACAGAGTTTGGTACAGTTGCTGGGCGACAAGCTGCGTCTGATGTTGCTGGTAAGGCAATTAACAAATACATGAGGAAGATTGCTGGTCTTCAAAACTACCAAGCTAGTGCTGTTACTCAACAATCTCTTGCTGGACAAGTTGCTGACTTTGCTCAAACTTCAATTGAAAGTTTAGGGACTGAAGCTTATGAGAATGTCGTTGAAGAGATGTTTGACCGTCTCGAAATGCTACACGTTCTTAAGAGTGCATTCGATTGGGAGCGTAAACAAGGTCCATTGAATCCTAATAATTGGAATCGTATTAAAACCATGTTTGCTAACAATGACATGGAAGGACTACAACGTTGGAAGAACTCCGAAGAAGGTGCTCGTAAGGCAATGCTGGAGAACGTGATTCCTGAAGCTAAACAGTTTGCAACTAACTACCGAAACATTGCTAAAGAATATCCATACATGCTCAAGCCAATGTATGAGATGTATGATGCAACTAATGGTAGAGTAGACTCAATGATGCGGCTCAATAAAGAGTTTGCTCATTCATTTACTAACCTTGAAAAAGGTATCTGGGATCGTAACCCTGAAATCCCTAACCTGATTGTACAGGCGGGCTGGGCTAATGTCATGAACTCATGGCTTAGTGCATTGGGTACACCTATTAAAGCTGCGTTTGGTAACATTGGTGGTCTTGTTGCACAGCCTATTGGTATGTTTGGTGGTGCTATTCTATCAGGTGATATGTACATGCTTCGGCGTGCTCACTATGCCTATGGTGGTTTGACTGATACGTTCCAAAAAGCTGGTAAGTATGCCGGTGATATGTTCTGGAAACTGAGTACAGAACCACGTAATGTCGAAGCAGCAATGAAGCCTGACTTGGCTTACAAAGCTTCTAAAAAAATGGCAGCTTTTGAGTCCTATGCTAAAGCTGCAGAAGCAATGGGTAATGATGGTCCTATGATCATGTTTACTGTTCAGCAGCAACTAGAAGACCTAGCGTTGCATCCATTGCTACGTGCTTCTAGTAACTCTATGTCAGGACAAGACTTGTTTACTGGTGCATTCCAGGCTAATATTCAAGCACGTGCTGATGCCTTTGACCATGTTAATGGGCGCATCACACTGGATGAATTAGTCAATGCCAATGTAGATGGTGAAGAGTTGTTTACAGAAGCCTATGAATTAGCCTATAGTAAGATCTTCAATGAAGATGGTATTATCACTGACCCACGGGTTAGGTATGCTAACTCAGAAGTCTCTCTTAATGCTGATGATCCTGTTGCTAACTGGCTTAATGGCATGACCCGTACGTTCCCGATTGCTAAGAGCATCTTTTCTTTTGCTCGGTCGATCGGTAACATGGCTAACATGTATGCTGTTAAGTATAATCCAGCAACCCCTGTCATGGCAGAAATGCCATATGTACGTGAACTTGCAGATGATGTCTATAAGTTTATGTCTAAGCCGTACCATGAAATGACTGATGATGAGATCAAGTTGGCAATGGAATCCCGTGGTATGGGTGATCTGCCAAGAGATCAGATGCATCAGAAGTTTATTGAAATCCGTCATGAAGCTAAAGCTAGAATGGCAATGGGTACAATGGCTGTGACTATGGCTTTCATTGGTCTTTCACAGGGTAGGTTGACTGGTAATGGATCTTGGGATCCTAAAGTCCAACGTGCACTCGAAGCACGTAAAGATTGGCAAGCTAAATCTTACAAAGTACCTTTTACTGACTACTGGATTAGCTACGAAGCCCTTGGTCCTATCGGTGACTGGATTGCTAGCACGGTGGATCTCGCTGAAAACTGGGATACTCTCGGTGAAGCAGCATTTGAACACCTTGGTGCTAGAATGGCATTTGTTCTTGCAGCTAACCTAAAAGATAAAACCGTGTTTGAAATGGCACGCCCATTGTACGACATCATGAACGGCAATGAAGGTGCTATTGAGCGTTGGCAAGCTGGTACATTGAATGCTGTGATCCCTGGCGCTGGTCTACGTGGTGAACTTGGACGTTTGTTTGAGCCTGCTCAACGTGAAATTGACCGTACTGTTGACGGTTATATCCGTAACAAGAACAAGTTTGCAGACAAGTTTGTTCCTGAAGGTGCTAAGTTGCCTGTATCACACGACTGGATTTACGGTGGTGAGATCGGTAACACCCAACCATGGTGGATTCGTGTTCACAACGTTTACTCACCGGCTAAAATCATGGAAGAACGTGGTCCTGAAGCTAGGTTCTTAGCAGCTGCTGAGTACGATGCACGTCCTTTCTTCAATAAAGATCCTGACACAGGGGTTGAATTTACTACTGATGAACGGTCTGAGTTGTATGATCTATTAGGACAGGATAAAATCTTCTTAGATGGTATCCGTAAAGTCATGAAACGGACAGAAGCAGCTGGTGGTCTTGAGAAGCTAATGGCTTATCGTAAAGATCCACACGTTACTTCTAAGCGTACACCACTTAAAAACTGGTTTAATATCCATGAAGCACTTGATGATTATTTATCTCGTGCCATGGAAGCTGCACGTGCCAGACTTAGCACTAGAGATCGATTGGAGACTGAAGGATATATTCAAGACGTTAACATCTATCGAGCTCAACGAGGAGAAAAACCACTCTCGTTTGAAACAGAACAATTCCTGCGTGACTCTGTAAACAAGTAATGCTAATTTCTGATGGCAACTACACAAAATGAACATAATGGAAACGGTACACTACGCCGTTTCTCTTTTACTTTCCCATATATTAAAGAAGATGATGTAAAAGTTCAGGTCCGTACCTCAAACGCTGACGTTACAGACATCGCATCTAATACCTATACGTTCCCTTCTGCCACTGAAATCCAATTTAGTGCTGTTACTGAAACTACTTTTCAAGAATCTACGGGTGCACCTAAATCAGGTGTAACTGTCCGTATCTTTAGAGACACTGATCTTGATACTGAGCGTGTTACGTTCTTCCCTGGTTCTTCTATTAGAGCACAGGATTTAAATGATAACACGCTGCAAAACCTGTATGCTAGCCAAGAACGTCAGAACCGAGCGGTAGATAGTACCGGTGGTACAATGACTGGTGACTTGTTAATGCTCCAGTCAAACCTTAGATTTGAAGGTGCAACTGCTGACGATTTTGAAACTACACTGACGGTTACTGATCCAACTGCTGATCGGACAATTACTCTGCCTAACCAATCTGGCACAGTTCCTGTCTTAGCAGCTGCATCTAATACTCAGATTACTGCTACCCCAGAAGAACTAAATACCCTTGATGGTTATACTGGTGACCATACCGATCTCAACAAACTTGACGGTTTTACTGATGGCACTGTTACTGCTTCAAAAGTAGTAATAGTTGACGGAAATAAAGATATTGATGGATTCCGCAATGTAACTGCAACTGGCGAAATCGCTGGTTCTACTGGTAATTTTAGTAGCACTGTAACTGTTGCTACTCCTACTGCTGATGGACATGCAGCAACTAAAGAATATGTTGACGATGTTGCAATTGCCGCTATTCCAGATAGTGACAAAGGTGATATTACTGTTACCAATAGTGGTGCTACATGGACTATTGATAATGGTGCAGTCACCTACGCCAAAATGCAGGACGTTTCTGCTACAGACCGTCTACTTGGACGTGATACTGCAGGAGCTGGTGATGTAGAGGAGATTGCACCTGCTGCAGTTCGCACTATGTTGAACGTAGCCGATGGTGCTAACAACTACAGTCACCCAAACCACAGTGGTGATGTAACTTCTACTGGTGACGGTGCAACTGTAATTGCTGACGATGCAGTTACCTACGCTAAATTACAGAATGTAGCTGCAAATAGCATTCTTGGTAATAACACTGGTAGTGCTGCAAATGCTATTGAACTTACAGCTGCACAAGTTAGAGCTTTAGCTGCAGCAGCTGGTACTGGTACTGTTAACACCTTTAGCCGCACTCAATCCGTTACTCCTGAAGTAGAAGCAACGGGTGCTATTGATTTTACTCAAAGCAACTTTATTGAACTTGGCACTGGTGATTATTCTAGTGCAACTGTCACTCAAACAGTAATTGGCACATCTGGATTACTTTATTGCGATACTGCTGCTCCTAGTGCTTTACCTGCTGTTTTAAAACATCCAGCTGGTACTTATACTGCTCCCACTGCATTTCCAGCTGTTGCTCCTTGGTATCAAGCTGAAACCGATGAAATCCTCGTGGGGAGTTGGACACAGGGGATTGCCTAATGGATTACGCAAATTATTGGGCGTCTGCTACAGCAACAGCAGACCTTGGCGACACTATTAATCAGAGCATTCGTTTAAGGCTAAACAATTCGGTATTATCATCCACTCTTGCGGCTACACCGTCCAGCTCAACAATAACGGTGTCGTTTTGGTTCAAAAGCATTGGCACTCGCGACACTAATATTTTTAGATACTTCTATGGTTGTGGTAACCATGCAATTTTGAATCAAGGTTATTTGCTTACTGTTTACAACACTACTGGCGCAGCTAGTAGCATTCGCGGTAGTCGTGACGCTTTTACAGATCCAAGCGCGTGGTATCACTTTGTAGGTCAATACAGCAGTGGTTCTTATAAACTTTGGGTAAATGGTGTTCAATGGTCAACAACCACCATTGGTTTTTCTCCAAGCACAGCTTTTAGGATAGGCGGATGGAACCTTTCAGGCGGTGACAATGATGGCAATAGAGGTCTTTATCTAGCAGATTTTCATTTCCTTGATGGTACTGCTAAGGACGAGACAGATTTTGGCAAATATAACGATGATGGGGTTTGGGTTCCTATTGCTCCAAGTTTCACAGCTGCTGAATATGGAGCCGGCGGGTTTCATCTGACGTTTGATAGCAGCCAAAGTAATGCTACCGAGGGTATTGGTGAAGACTCAGCGCCTATTGGTGCATCTGGTCACACGGCCCGTAACGACTTTACCTCAACTGACATTGATAGCACTGCAATCAGCAGCAGCAACACCGACAACGACGTTGATTACAACGATACGCCGACGAGTAATTATGCAACATATAATCCTCTTGTAAATAACGATGAGCCTACTTTTAACCAAGCTAATTTAGACGGCGATAGCTTTAACAACGGTATAGCTTGGGCTACGCAAGAGTTACCAGACGAGCATCTTTATTGCGAGTTTGTTA
>TARA_R100001463_G_scaffold8717_4_pt1 | contig 22821 bp, 32 predicted proteins | sample TARA_R100001463 | Tara Oceans TARA_R100001463 (sample SAMEA2622242) | marine metagenome | biome: marine biome (ENVO:00000447); feature: deep chlorophyll maximum layer (ENVO:xxxxxxxx); material: "saline water (ENVO:00002010), including plankton (ENVO:xxxxxxxx)" | depth 40 m
GAACTTATCTAAAATCTTAGACACAGGGTTTATAAGTTCTTTAATCATTATTAATGTATTGTCGTTTCTTCATGCGATAACAGCTCTGAATCTTCATTGATAACATCTGCAAGAAAACACAAAACGAGTTCTTTTGCGTGTTCCAAGTCTCTCGCTTTTATGCCTTGAGCTGTATAGACCATGTCGTCTTCTAAGAACTCAAGATCAAAATATGAAAATTTATCCGTTTCCTGAGCCATTGAAGAGTCCTTGCGCTTGAGCTTTTGCGATCTGTCTGATCGTTTCTCGATCACGCTCCATGAGTGCGTTGATTTCTGCGACATTAACTTGAGCGCCATATTTAGCGTTCAGCTCAGCGGCTTTCAATCGAATGTCTGCTTCAGACTCATCACGTTTGAAGTCATCGTCCATGATGATTTTGAGTCGATCATTTTCTGCGTCAATAACTGCTTTCTCAGCTTGCACATTTGCTTTGTGAATCTCTGCTTGTGCCAACATCTCAGCTGGATCAGGCTTTTTCTCTTCTTGTTGTGGTGGCATCGGTGGTATATCAGTGTTAATAAATGCGTTTACATCTTTGAAGCCCGCCATTTCTATAACTTTTGCTAACGTGTTTGCGTATTGATTCATTGTGACCATTGGATTATTGGGCCCAAGCATTTTTAAGATCTCTTCTTGTTTTCCAGCGACCATGCCTAAGACTTGCATCTTCTCTTCGTCACTGCTTTTGCTGATCGCTACATTTACAACTAGATCTTTGTCCAGCTCCCAATATCTGGGGTCCACTGCAACAAAATCATTGTTTAATCTGACAATCTCTTCTTTATCAGCGTATTTGATGATCAAATTGTTGACGAGCTTGAAAAGCGTTTTCATGCCACCTTCTGCGAAGTGACGACAGATTAGCTCGACCCTGCCTTGCGCGCCTGACATTGTTGCTGAGACTGCTGCTTTTGTTGAAGATTGCAACGCGTCAGCATTTAGACCTGCGCTTGCTTTAGAAACGCCCGTACGGTTCTCGCGGGCATCATCCAGATAGGAGAGAACAGGAAATGCCTCTTTCCCGACGAAGGGTATCGAGAAGGGTTGAACCATGCCGGGCGCTCTCATGCGAATGGGTTGACCGATGTCGGTGTTCAAAACATCGTCAATGTTTACCTGGCCCTCTACCACCCCCATGCGGGGGAATATCGAATGACCGAGAGAGTCAAGTGTGTCGCGCATGATTTGTGATTTTGCAGTTTGTATTGGAATTAAATAATCTGAGACACAGCTTCCGATCGCTGTGTGAGGCTCAGGATCCATCGAGAACATAACGATAGGAAGTTCGTCCCATTGATCGTAGTTGACGATGTTTAAGCCATTGCCGACTGTGCAGACTCGAACACGCTCTGCGATTCCGTCTTTGTCTAAGTCGTAGTTGACGTAATGTTCGATGTATAAAACTTTTTTATCATACGCATTGTCAGCGTCAGGATACATTGAGCTATCAAGTGGGCTTCTTGCTTCTTCTTCTTCGTATGTTTCTGCGTCAAAAGTTGAGCCTGAGCCTGCGTATTCTTTCATCTCATCTTCATCGTAGCCCATTGCAACGAGATCGCTCACTGACTTGATCATACGATGTGCAACATAAGCTGATGTCTCTAAATCTCTTGCATTGCGAGCAATCAGCACTTCTTCAGGCGGAACACTTTCAATGCACACTTTGTTTTTTGCTGTCACTCTGCGAACAGTCAAGTCATACGACACAGGTGTTTCTTGCGTCATTTCTTCGCCTGTCATTTCGTCAACAATCGTCATGCTTTGCATGTTTGCTGACTCTTCAACGATCTCGACATCTTCATCGAGCAATAGAGCCGTGTAAGCGTCTTGAGACAAATCAGAGAAATGATGCGTTGTCGCTTTGATGCTGTCATCGTAATACGCTTTGACGAAGCCGGTCTTACGGACAAGCGCATCTTTAAACGCATCGTAGAGTACGCTGAAGCCATTGCTTCTTTCAATCGTGTAATTGACAAAATCTGTTTGCTGTTTTGCCAACTCAATATCATTTGCATCATGCGGTATAAATTCGACTACTTTTTTTGTGCCGAAAAATGTTCGCATGATTGAAGGCATCAAAAATAAAACACTGTCTCGCAAATCTGTCGAGACAAATTCTGATTGCAAAGACGATGTTGCGTTGGGTTTTTTGCCCAAATAATAATTTGTTGCTTCAGCGCGTTCTTCGCCAATCTGATCGATGAAATCAGACGCATCATCAAGCTCTACTTTTAGAACGCTTTGTAGATCTTCAATGTCTGTTTCTTCTATAGAATTTACTTCATCACTTACAACTTCTATCTCTGCTTCTTCTAATAGACGTTCGTTATCTGTATATGCCATGTATGTTTATCCCACTCGTATAATTTTTGATTTTATAGGCTTTTTCCAGTTGTAACCCATTTGGTTAAAATTGCTAGAAAAGCTGGCGGCAGAACTAGCCATGGTTAATGCAAGTGCGTCTGCTTTGTCAGGAGATTTGACTCCTCTCTTGCGCATCGATTCCTTGGCTTCTATCTTTATCTTGCCTGTGCTTGTGTAAGTATAAGACGGACTGACTAATTCTGCAATCAGCTCGTCATCATTGGGCAAGCGGCAATCGCGAGCAGAGAGCCAATCTTTGATTTTGAACCATAATTCTGCGCGTAGATTCAAATAATTTTTCTTGCTTGCAGGCGATTCTGCGACATTAATGCCACGCACAGGTAGATCTTGTTCAGCTAATCGATCCACGACACCGCTTCCGACACCGATGACATCAACTAAAATCTCTTGCGGTCGATTCATTGCAGTTGCATCGTCATAAAGATTTTTAATTGCGCCACAAAGTTGCATGAGATCCATTGATTTGAATGTTTTTATTTCAAATACTGTGTTTCCTTGTCTTACGCAAAGCGCTGAATTGTCAGCTCCGAAACGAGCGACATCGAGTCCCCATATAATTGGCTCACTTGCTGTCAACGTGACTTCTCTATCGACTGCTGATCTTGCTAATTCGATCGGAATAACAGTGTCATCGTCAGCGCTAGGAAATTGACCCAGCACTTCGACTCTTGCGACTGTTGAATCAGCTCCGTATTGTTCGAGCATAGTGTTAAAAAGTTTTTGATCTGTGCCTTCAACGTCACGCGAGTCGATTTGTTCTGTTTGCCAGAAAGATCTGTTTGCATGAAACGAATCATAGAAAGGACCTGTGTTTCTTCGTGGATTCGAAAACGCGAACCAAAAACGATTTTTCGTTGGCTCTGTAAAAAAGCCTTCACTAACTGAATAAATTTGGTGGGGTATGCCCGATGCTTCATCGCATACTAAAGTGACTCCGTGCGAGCTGTGAATTCCTGCAAATGCGTCGGGGTTTTCTTCGCTCCAGAGGCTTGCTTGCGCGTAGTAGTAGCCACAATCGATGCTTAAATCTCTGACGAGCAGTTCTTCGAACCATGCTTGAGGCTTTAACGCTGTCGCTGTTTTGTGAAACCAATGTCCGTTTATGGCTAAGCTGACCCATTTTCCGAGTTCTGCCCATGTTCTTGTTCTGAGCTGTGCTTCTGTGTTTGCTGTGACGATGACAGTTGAGCCGAGTCGAGTTGATAGCATGAACAGAATGATCCACGCTACGAGTGCTGATTTGCCGATGCCACGACCTGAAGCGACTGCGAGACGATACATCTCAGGCAAATCAATCACTTCATTGCGTTGTATATGCGTTGCAATGTCTCGTAAAATTTTTTCTTGCCACTTACGCGGACCTGTGAAGTCTTCGAGAGGGGTGTTTTTTTGCCCCCATGGGAAAACGTAGCGTACAAAATTCAACGGATCATCTTTGATCGTAAGCGACCAGAGCTGTGTCATGAGTTGTTCTTCTTGTTCTGCTGAGTATTTCATATCAAAAAAAATTACAAAAAATTAGTTACACGTCTGCAAAAACAACGCACCCGCGTTGCGTCCGATGGGGGGTGTCCGCACCTCATTTCCTCTATGGTTTTTCATCATCTTCTGATGTCAGTTTCTTAGAGAGAAGTTGACTATCGCTTTGTCCATTGATGTTGCGAGCTGTTTCAATCTTGCGAGTCGAAGTAGGTTCTAAATCAATGATGCGTTTTTGTGCGTTCTGCAAAACTTTATTCAAACTGATCTGATGCTCGACTGTCTCATGAACTCTGTCTTTCCAGTTGTCGGCGTCTCGGTTTTTTAAGAAAAACACCTGAGCAGTCACGTTAGGGTCTTTGCCAGCTCGACCTGTCGCAGAATCGAAGAGAGCAGAAGCGACCTCGTCAATGGCTTTTGTCTTGCCTCTCTTTAAAGCAGTGTCAAATTTCGCAGAATCGCGTTTTCTTCTAGCGATAGTGGAGAGTGAAACCCCAAAGGATTCAGCGATCTTAGACTCTGAGATTCCTAAGCCAGCCATTCTCGCCACTTCTTTTAATTCATCGTCATTAAATTTTATTCGCTTCCTTCCAGCGCCTTTTGGGTTCTTTTCAGTCTTCTTTGCCATTTAATTACTCACAAACCTTACAAGCATCGTTTGAATCATCGACTAATTCTCCTGTTTTAAGAGTCTCTTGTATTCGATACGCTAACTCTTTACCAACGAAGCCACGATGACTCCAGTATTTTGCAACAGTCTCAACGCTTATGGTTTCATTGTCTATTATACGTTTGTTATTTGTAAAATTAATGTTGTTCGCTTTCTCTCTGTCTTCAGCATCGTAATCTTTTCTGTACTGATTATTTATAGATGAAACAGCCTCTAATAAAGAAAGATTGTTGTTTGAGAATTCTATAAAAGCATTTATGTCTTTAGGAAAACACGCACCACCGAAACCTCTTCTTCGATTATTGTCTGCAACTTTTGTATGCGATGTATCAATTCTGTCGTCTGCTGTTATTGCAGAAACAATCTTTTCATAATCACAATCATATTGATTAACTAAATCATAAAGTTGATTAAAGAAAATAACTTTCATCGCTAAAAAACTATTGACTGAGTATTTAACAAACGAAGCCTCTTCAGCACTCATATGAACAAAATCACTTGAGACACATCTTGAATGATTCGCATAGATCTCTGAAAGTTTCTTTGTTGCTACATCTGAGCCACCAAGCACATGATGATCAGCGTTGATAAAATCATGATTTGAGTTTCTTTCTGTCAAGAACTCTGGGTTGTAAACAAACCGATCTGCGTCAACGAAAGACAGAAAGTTACTTACTATATTTGGAGTAATAGTTGATTTAACGACAATCAAACTATTTGTTTCTCTGCAAAGATAATCAACAACATGCTCTACAATCTTGCTGTCTATCTCTTTGTTGTCTTTCATAGGGGTTGGAACTGAAACAAAAGAAACGTCAGCTTCAAAAGAATTGAGATCCTCTAGTGTTGTATTGTAAATAGGGTCAATTATTAAAAGTTCAACTCCATTTGTTCTGAACGCGTTGTCTATTGCTTTTCCAACAAAGCCATGACCAATTATTGCTATTTTCATATGTATAAGCCTCTGTTATTTGTAAATTTTGTTTATTCTTCTAAATCTTTTAATAGCTGTTCGTATGTTTGCTCTTGCAACTCTTCGTTATACTCAATGACTTTCACTCCTTTTTGTTTTTGACCTTTGTTCTTGAGAAAGTAAATGTAATTCGATCTCAAACAAACGAGTGCAAACACTTGGCACACATCCTCGTTATAAACTCTTTTGCCTTTCTTTACGAAGTTAAACTTGTATCGCTCATGTGTTCTGCTTTCTTCTTTGTGTGCGTTATAAGCAGATTTAACTTGTACTCCATAAAACTTATCATCAATTTGTATCACTAAGTCTCGATTGCTGTTAATAGCAGAGGGTGAGAAGCAAGGAATACCTTTCATCATGAAGAATATTTCTACTAGCTTTTCGCCTGCGCTTCCACGCTGATTTTTATAATGAACCACTCAAACTATCTCATCTTGTAACGCAACACCCTCTATATCTTTATCTGTTATTGGTTTTCTCGATTTAATCTCAACATTGCCAAAACTATTTTTGAACCTCTTTTTTAAATCAAAAACATCTTCATCAATTAGTGCAAGCAACTCTCTTATGCTGAAATATAAACTCGGTTTCTCTTTGTGTGACATTGCACACGCTTTTGGTAACTCTTCTGCGTTCTCTACAACGATTATTTGTAGATCATTGTGTGGGTGTTTAACAATCCACATAGCTGGACTTAACTCATCAAATCCTCTGAATTTTGCATAATCAATAAACTTATCAAAACCACGCATCATGCTTTCGCTGTAAGTCAGTATTTTTTCTTCATCAAACTTAGATCGTGCTTCATCGAGCATTTGTATCAAACGTCTCATGTTCTTCTGATCATCGATTGACTGTATTTCAATTAAACGCTCAAAGCCCCAATCACAGCTCACTTGAACTTTTCGCTTCAAATAGTTCGTATATGCTTCAGTCGATTTATTCTTCAGATCTTGACTGACTTTACGATACATATCAGGTTGAACTGTTTTCTTCTTATACATATAAAAGACTCAAAAAGAATAAACAAAAAATACTGACAAAATGGTCACGACAACGACTACGACTCTTATAGAGTCTGTCGTAGTGTCGCTGTGTCGGCGCAATGTCGCAGTCGATGTCGCAACTCATGTCGCAAACGCTTGAAAGCACTGATTTTACTGGGTTCGTGATGTCGCACTTCGTGTCGCAACTCATGTCGCAAGCATTTTGAAACTGCTCTGAAAAAAACACGTTTTGCGACACGCTTTTGACACTATTTTGCTCTGTTTTGTTGTTATCAAACAACATTTGCTCTCTCATTGATTGAATCAGCAATCATTTGTTTGTACTTTGTCGCTGAATAATTGTGTGAACGATCTATAAAATGAACGTAAATATTTAGGTTATCTCCTGTGAATGATTTGTTTTTGTAGTCATCACCTAAGAATCTGATGTCGATTTTTTGACGCGATTCAAGCAGTTCTAATAGATCAGATTCGAGTCTATATGTAATGATTTGATCGACATATCTAATCGCAGAGAGCGTCTCAATTCGCTCTGCAACAGAAAGAATAGGCTTCATCTTCTCAGCTCTCTCAATAGAAGGATCTTCATGCAAATAAACAATCAAATACTCGCAGTTGTCAGCACACTCTCTTAGGGCGCGAATATATCCGATATGCATGACATCGAAAGCTCCTGCAATGACTCCTGTTTTCATGTTGTCGCTCTCTTTTTGTTGAAAACGCACACAAAATACAAATCGTCTTGAGAGTCGTTAATGACTTTGTGAAAAACATTGTCTTCAATAAGAACGACATCATTGCTTTTAACGTCTATTGTTTCGTTGTCTAGCTTCATTTTTCCTTGCCCTTGTACGAAAAAATAGATTTCTTCTTGACCTTCGTGAGAATGACCTGTTGTTTGTTTGTTTGCTTTTAGTCTTGTGCTACTCAGCGTCAAGTCTCTTAGTCTTGTGTTGTCTTTAACGATGTATCGATCATCTTGTTTGACTAAATCGCCTTGTATGTTTTGTATATTGAGCTTCATATTAAAAAGGTGGTTCTTCATCGATCATTTTATTGCTCTTTGCATACGCAATATCACGCTCAATTGTTCGAACTGACACGCCTGTTTTGCTCGAGATTGCATCTTTGTCAGCTCCTTCATTGATCATTTGTGCAACGACTTCACGTCTCATTTCGAGATCGTCTTTGTCTTTTGACATGACTCCGTTTGAATAGAGCCACGCAATTGGCAGTGCATCTTTACCATAAAAATGACGCGTCTTTTCAAACGACCACTTAAATGACGTTTCATACGTTTCAGCGTCAATGTCGAGTAGGGCGTCTGAATCGTTGTTTGCCAGCTCTGTCTTGATAACGCCGTCAAGCACCACTGTCTTGGACATACTTCCGAGCTGGGTGCCTGCTTTTGATGAATGATGAACGAACCATGCGACACGATCTTGTTGACGCAACTTAAGTAATAACGGTTGCACGTCAGATACCCATTCGTCTGCTTGATTGCTATCAGTCATGCTTGTGAGCGTCAGAAGGTTGTCTAAAATCACTACCGCTGGATCTATCTTCTCGATCATGTCCCAGAACCATGTTTTTCCTTCTTCTGTATTGAGCGGTAACAATCCATGCTCTTGATCGTGATGTGACACGATAAATAAGTTCTTTTCTACGCGTTGTATAAGCTCTTTTTGTCTCTCGAAAGACTCAGCACTGAACATGTTGAGCTGTTGATTCAGACGTTCTTGCATGGCGTTTGGTGGCATTTCTGCATCGATATAAACGACTTTGACAGCGTTCGGTATCTTGTAATGCCCGAAGTTATAGCCTGACGCGAGTGCGATTGACATGACAGAAGTGCCTAGAGATTTGCAATGACCGGGAGCGCCATGAATCATAAAAAGATTTGATCTCGCCATGAGATTTTCAATGAGCCACACTTTCGGTGGATACTCAATGTCTTTAAACGCTTTATAATCGTGATAGACGACAGTGTGTGACGCTTCTTTGTGATATTCGTTGTCTCTCGCATACTTAACGACATCGAAGTATTCTTGTCGCTCATAAGCATCGTATAGATCGTCTTTTTCGTCCCAGTGCGTTGGCGGTTTCACAATGCTCGTTTTAATGTTCAACGATTCGAGCTTTTCTTTTAATGCGATTGCACAATCGAAGCCTGCATCGTCATTGTCAGGGAAAATAATCACTTCATTAAAGTCTTTGAGCTGTGTCCAGTTGCTTTGCTCTAGTGCTGAGACTCCGCCATGCCATGCACAGATGATGTTCTCTTTCGCAAGTTCTTTTGCACCTAAGAACGCTTTTTCGCCTTCGACTACGATGACGGGCTTCGCTGAATCGCCTTCACTTAATAATAGTGGCATTAATCCAGTTGGTCTTTTCATGATCCAGTTATTTGAATCAACGCGACTAAAAGGACGATAAATCTTACCCTCGAATCGCATTGTGCAGAACGCATCATTAAAGCGTGAATAGATCTCTGCTTTCTCTGCAAGCGCTCTCATTTCGTCTGAGCTGTATTCTTTGCTCTGTATTTGTGTATCGTTGTTTCTCACTGGCGGTAGTTTTTGTTCAGTGATACCCAGTGTTTCTAAAAATTCTGTGATGCTTGATTCACCTCGCTCTCTTTGTATGAGTGAGAGCATGCCACCACCTTCTTCATTTTCGTGATCGTAGAATGTGCCTTTAGAGAGATCGATGCAGAGTGAGCCTTTGCGACCGAACCTTAATTCTTTGTCGCTACTGAGCTTCTCGTTGGGTGATCCTAGAAGTGCAATCGCAATCTGTTCTGCGTGTAATGCTACGTCAATCATACTGTTATAAACTCTATGTTTTTACAAAAATAGTTAATGGTTTTTGATAATCCTTCTCTCAGCTCTATTTTGGGTTTCCAGTCGAGTTCAAATGACGCAAGACTAATATCAGGCTTTCTTCTTACAGGATCATCTTGTGGTATATCGCAATGCTCAATCTCGCTTTCTGTTTTTGTCAACGCAACGACAAGATCAGCGAGTTCAAGCATCGTAAATTCGTTAGGATTGCCCAAATTAACAGGGCTTTTGTTGTATCTTGAGCGCATCAATTTCATTAGCGCTTCAATCAAATCATCGACATAACAGAAAGAGCGTGTTTGCTGTCCGTCTCCGTAGATTGTTATGTTTTCATTGTTGATTGCTTGTACGACAAAATTTGAAACAACGCGACCATCGTTTGCGTTCATGTTGGGCCCATAAGTGTTGAAAATTCTTGCGACACGAATATCGACATTCTTCTCGCGTTGATAATCAAAGAAAAGCGTTTCTGCTGATCGCTTTCCTTCATCGTAACAGGCGCGTATTCCTGTTGGGTTGACATTGCCGTAATATTGTTCGACTTGTGGGTGCATCGTAGGGTCACCATAGACTTCGCTTGTCGATGCTTGCAGTACAGTTGCAGAGTTCTTTTGTGCAAGATCTAAGACGTTGAGAGCGCCTATGACACATGTTTTCAATGTCTTAATAGGGTCGCTCTGATAATGCACAGGACTCGCTGGGCAAGCTAAATTGTAGATCTCGTCAACATTCAAATTTATTGCTTCTGCAACATCGTGTTCAACGAACTCAAATTGTTGCAAATGATTAATGTTTGCTATGTTTGTAGTTGATCCAGTTGAGAAGTCGTCTAAGCAAATAACGTAACTGTCATCATCGATGAGTGCTTTACATAGGTGGCTTCCTAAAAAGCCAGCACCGCCAGTTACAAGTACGCGTTTTTTGTCGAATTGATTTCTCATTGTTCCTTGTTTTAAAAGGATGTAGAGAGCCGTGGAGGATCAACATGTAATAATTGGCTCTCTACACCATTTGGGGGTTACTTCAAAACGGAATTTCTTCTGTCTCTTGTTGCGAGATTGCAGAGCCATTTGTTTTGCTCTCATCAAGCGCTGTCTCTTCAAACGTATCTGTCGTTGCTTCAAATGAATCGTCAGCTCGCCAACCTTGAATTTCAAACTCAGGTATTCGAGAGTTGCCTTTGCCGTATGCGACTGCTTTTGATCCTTTGTATTCTACGACAGCAACTTTTCCTGCATTTTCAGCAATTTGAGGATGCAACGCTGTATATAAAGCAAGAAAGCCTTGCGAGACACCTTTCGATGTTGATGACCATGTTCTTACACCGAGATCTTTCGTGTAAAGATCGACAGAAAAGCCTCTTTTGTATTCGAGTTTTTGTTCTTCAGTGAGAAGGGTCCCGTCATTGCGCTGTGTCGGTAGCGATTTTCTTATTCCTACTTCATCGTCCCAGTGCCAATCAGGTGAAAATCCTTCACTGATCCAGCCCCAACCGCTTTTGATTGAGTTCGGATCAAGTAAAAATTTTTCAACTGTTACTTCATCGTCACCTGCTTTCCAGCCATTGACGCTTGGCATGTATCTTACATATTTTCGTCCGTCCATATTATCCTCTAGTCCTAGTAAATCACCCATAGTTTTTCTCCTTAATTAGATGGTTATTATTAAAATGAAAACGACCGCAACTGTTATGAGCGCAATCAGTTTTTCAAAATCATTGTTGTTGTAATGCATCAAATTCTCTTTGGCTTATTTCTGTTAGCTTCATTCCGTAATTATTTATTCCTTCTGGTATTTCAACTCCTTGTTTGCGTATGAGCTGATTGTTTCTAAATGATGAGTAATCGACATGATGCTGATAACGACCAAACTTCCAGCTGACAGTGCAAACGTCAGGATGTTGATCGACAAGTGATTGCGCCATTTGCAATCGACCATCGTCTGCATAAAGCTCGTCTGTGTTACCGCCTTTCATTTGCATGGTTCCTGTTTTGTAGCCTAGAAACGCATTGAATAAGATTGTGCAAAACCCATCTTTTAAGACACGCAAGCAAAGATCTGTGTCTTCGTTGTAACGTCCTCTCCAGCGATGTTGTAGATCGTTTCTTATCAATAGCATTGAATAAACGCGTGTATTCAAATAATAAGGCGGTACAGCCGATGCCGCATTTGCAAAGAAGCCATAATTAAATCCTGAAATACCTACATTTTCATAACGCTCTGTAAAATCTTCTGCACATTTGAATATTGTTCCTGAAGCAACTCTGATCTTTGCATTGCGATTCAGTCTCAAAAAACTTGCAATGTTGTCGTCAAGAATCCAATGTCTTTCATATCCTCTCTCTATCGAATCTTCCCAAACCCAGTTTCGAGCAGGGATACTGCCTTGTCCTAAATTACTGAAAGGAAGAACCTTAATCTTCTTCTCATCAATGTGTTCGTTGTACGCATCAAACTCTTGTTGCTCAATCACAATATGATAGGGAACATTCAATCGCTCTAATTCTTTTTGCGTAAGTCTTGAGTCTGCTCTTCCTTTAGAAATGATGTAGACAGGGTATTTAGGATTCATCGATATACCTCTTGTACTTGTTTCTAAATTTAGGAAAAGCCGGATACCAAACACTTTTTGTCAAAGGTGTCAGGTTTTGTTCAATCAGATCTGCAAAATTTTTGTAATCTAATTCGTCTCTGAAACGAATAGTGATCTCTGCGTAAGGCTCAACTTGCAATTGCAAAAACTCAGGCATGTTTTGCCATTCGATTTCCCATGGCTCTTGCTCAAGTTCTTCAAGTAAAAACATTTGTTTCTCATCTTTCATCAATGAATCACTCGCTCATGAAATTCACCACACAATTGCTCGAAGCGTTCATTGATGTAATCGTCATACTCTAAATATTCTTTTTTGTTTGCAATGCTGAACTTGACGTATTCTTCGTGCATCCATTTAACGAAGTCCAAGAACTCTTCGAAGTTTCTGTTTTTTTTATCAGACATCGATGCGCGCCTTTAAATAAGACATCAGCAAGTTTATAAATTGATCGAAGTGCATACGAGCAGGCGCTTCATTGAACTCGACATCGTAACTATCAGCAACAAAGTTAAACATCATCACAGGAAATTGAACTTGAATGTCTTGATAGTCGTACTTGTAAATCAGAATCGGTATTTGCTGTCTCTCTTCGCAAACATCGCAGACTTGATTCCACCATTCGTTGCGTGGTAAATCATTCGATTGTTTCGCATAGCGCTTACATTCTATTTGTAAATTATCGATACCAATGAGATCTGCACCGCCATCTCTTGTTTGAGTCAGGTTGCGCTCAAGAGAGTAGGGCAGTCTGTAATTCTCAAGCTCTTGATTGATCATGTTCTTGATCGTATTCTCGAAAGCATGTCCTTTTACTCTACTAGCTCTCGACACGTTCTTTCTCTTCTCTTAATGCTTTGCGCAACATGTTACTGATAAGATCTTTTATTTTCTGTTGCTTGAAATCCGCCAATGCGCGGACTTCTTGATGTAATTCTTCATCGATCCACAGTGCTTTTTTTGATTCTTTTTCGCTCATTCTCTACAAGTCAATAAATTCAGTATCTAACAGACGTTAGTTAATAGTAATGTGTCAATATTAAATATATATTTTTATATATTTCAATTTGAATATAGATGATGAATAGATGACAGAATGATAAATAATGATTGTTTACAGATAACAGTCGTGTATTATTATATATATTAATAAATCAATTTAACGAGGAAAAAACATGAACAATACAACAGAAATTAAAAAATCATTAGATTCAACTGCTAGAGAAGTTAGAAGAATGAGAAACTCATGGCATAAAACTCTTAGAGACAACTATGTTACAAAAATCTTTGATGGACTTTATCTTTTCGAGAATGGTGACACAAAAAGATTGATCGAAAGAAATGATCGATGCAGAGATTGGGATATCTATTGGACTGACGCAACACTGAAGTCATTGATCGTTGAACACAAGATCTTGACAGAGCAAAGCAGTGAACCAAATCCTGATCGCTATATGCACAACGAAAAAACATTGAGATCAGCAATAATAGAGTGTTATCGAGATTCAATAATTACATATTAAAAATAATTTCATTTATATAGGAGAACGAAATGAAAAAAACAAAACACTTTAATGATTTAACTGAAGAAACGCAGTCAAAAGTCATGAGCTTATATTGTCAATTAGATGATCTTGAGACTAACTCAAAAGAGTTTAAGCGTATAAGACGAGAGCTTGACAACATAAGAAAAGAAAACGGAATCACATACAAAGAAGCATGGATCGGTAGTATGTAATTTCATTTATATAGGAGAACGAAATGAAACAAACATTCAAAGTTGATTGCAATGAAAATCAATATGGAAAATGTGAAGCAGATATTGTGACTTTAAAAGAGTTCATTGAAGATGCTGAATCATGGGAATTAGAGCAAGGAAATCAATTCGGAGCATTTAAGCATGATGAATACACAGTTGAGAATCTAAAGAAAATGAAAACAGGGCAGACGATAACAACATATTCACCTCATGGTTGGGACACGAAAGTTACTCGAATCAAATAATTTCATTTATATAGGAGAGAAAAATGAAACGCAAAAAGCGTTCACAAACGCACGGGAAAATCGTCACACTCATTCGACTCAATAAACATGAGAGTGAACTGTCTTTAGCTGAGAGAAGAAAGCTATTAAAAAAACAACGCGCAGAGATTATTGACTATCTCGGTGTCGGTTCACACATGCACATGAAAAAGAAACATTACGTTGAGTTGCATCACAGTAACCCTTATAAAATGCCTGAGTTTGAGAAAGCGATCAGACACGCAATACGCAACAAAGCAGACATCGTTCTAAATCGTATCGGTACACGCATGAAGAATCTCAAGTTCATCGATCTCGTTTATGACGCAAGTGAGAATCATTCAGTTAAGTTCTATGTGTGTTATCAAAGTGTGCGAGCGATTGACGCAAGCGTTTTAGTTGCGATCAGTAACGAGCATAGAGCAGAAGTGTCTCGCAACACGAAATACGCACTCGCAAAGCTCAAGCGCAAAGGAGTAAAGCTCGGATCAAAAGACATCAACAAGCTCACTGAACACGCAGTTAAATCGCACACAGACAAGCGCTTAGAGTTTGCTGTGAAGATGCGACCTGTCGTTGAAGAGATACAACAATACGGTGCAACAACGCTTTCAGAAATTGCTAAAGCGTTAAATATGCGCGAAATAGAGACTAGATATAATCCTGAGAAGTCCAGCTGGCACGCTTCAACAGTAAGTAATTTGCTAAAAAGCATCGAAGAAATTAAAGAAAATAAAAAATTCTCTTGACAGTAAATTTTAAAAAAAGATATATTTCTTTCAGATAAATTTTGATAAATAAAAGTAAAGCATGAAGAAAGATAGAACAGAATCGATCAACGTTTATAGAGCCAACGGAATCAAAACCAGAAGATTTGAGCCTCGCTTAGTGAGACGAGAGGATGTCGAAGATTTGTTGACCACGCTTTTATCAATGACAAAGCAACTGCAAACACAGCTCAACATCAAACAATGTGAATCGTGGCTCGTTACACACGCACAAAACATCATGACTGAAGGCACATACATGCACAAAGAATTGACTCTACAGCGAGACAAAATCGACAAATGCGTATGAATTTTAAAAACACACGATTGAAAAACGTAAACAATAAAGCGTTTGATAATTGTAACGTTACAAATACCAAGTTTCTGCAATCTGTTCTGATTGCGAAAAATCAATGAAAACCAATAAACACAGCGAAAGCGAGGACATGAACAAATATAGACATATGCATATAATATATAGACTGTATAGTTGTTCTGAAGCACTAAGACGCACTGTAAATTTTGTGCTTATCAATGCTTTAAGAATGAAACGTCTGTTATTCGTATTCTTGCAATCGCTCTTTGCTATAGGAGAGCAATATGAGAGCATTAGAACACCCGAATAATTTTCATACGTTTATATTGTATGAATCACAAAACGAGATTGGTGGAAACACCATCACTGTCAGAAAAGACAGCATAATCTCATATCGCGCTGAACGCTCAGATTCAGCCGCAACGATAACGACACCTGAAGGTACGTTCACTGTCACGATGTCGCCTTATGACATTCAAAAGATGATCACGAAGCACATCACATGGAGACAAACCAATGGTCGGTAAAGTAACAGACGATGGCTCTCTTTCTGCAAGTGGTGTTTCAGCGCTTCTTGGTAACAATCCTTACAAGTCAAAAACTGAATTGCTTGACGAGAAGATCAGAGCGCGAGCTGGTGAAAACACAAGACTAGACGAGCAACCATCTTTGATGAGAATGGGTGACGTTCTTGAAAACACTGTGCTTGATGAAGCGTGTCTCAGAATGGGTCTCGATAATGTCAGATTGAATATTGATGAGCCACTAATACATGAGCGATTACCGATACAGGGAAGTCCTGATGGGATTGCAAGTGCTGGAGTCAATAACTCAATCGTAATAGGCACTGATTACGACAAATGCATATTTACGCCTGACAGTGACATTGTTCAACTCAAAGGCGATGGCATCTTAGAGTGTAAGTGTACGAGTGCATTTCCTGAAGATGTGCTTCCTGCATGGCGTGGCAAAGATCAACTGTTCGCAAACATGGAGTGTGCAAACATGACATGGGGCGCTGTTGTCGTACTCTATCAAAGCGTTTTCTTAAAGATATTTGTGTTTACGCGTGACGAAGATTGGGTCAAAAGATTCGAGCCAGCTGTGATTGATTTTGAGAGACGCATTGTTGAGCAAGATTATTATGATCCTGAGAGTTCTGAAGATTGCGACATTTTATATCCTTACGATGTCGAAGAAACAGTCGAGCTTGAAGATGATCTTGAGCATCATTTTTCTGAGATCTTACATGCGAAGAGTCTAATCAAGAACGCTCAGCAATCAATCAAAGATCATGAAGCTGTGATCAAAGAACACATGCAAGAAAACAAACACGCATTATGTGGCACACACAGAGCAACGTGGGGAAGTCGTACATATAAAGCACAAAAAGAGAAGATTGTTCCTGCAAAAGAAGCGTACACAATTCGATCTAAAACACTATCAATCAAAGAGGAAGATTATGGACTTGACTAAAAAATATGTCGGCAAAGTTGCATACAACAGACAAAAGAACATGAACGAAACATATGAAGCGATCAAAGATTTTGCAGAAAAGACTGGACACACTCCAACGCGTGTTGAGCTTGCAAAGCACATGAAGATCGGACTAGGCGCAGTTGATAAGCGCTTACAGCATTTGTTTAATCACTGTGAGTTTGTCGATAAAGACGAGAAGAACGGGCAAATAGTTCTTTATAGCGAAGATGTGTAGCAGTAAAGATAATGAGCCTTTTAAAGCATTTGTGAGTCGCATGTATTACAGAAACATATTAGAAAGAGCGCGACACAATGAAAAGCCTTATAAGAATCTATTTCGCTATTACAGAAAGAACTATCAATTCATACATGATCAATACAAAGAGAATAAATCATGAAGTCTGATACGCAAAATAAACGCATTAAGATCAAAACGCTGAGTAATCAAGAGCAGTCGTTTTATCTGTATTACTACAGAAACAACAAAGCGCATTTGATGAAGATAGCAAGTCAAGGAACTGACATCGATACTGTGAGACGCATTGCGAGCGACATAGAGAGTCGTATGAGTGTTGATGCACATTATGATCCATTGCTTGAGAGGCAAAAATCAAGACGTGAGACTAAACATGTTGATATAACTCTTCATCAGTTATTCACAGACTATTTAGATGACATCAACAAGAAGAAGTCACACGATAAGATTCAGCAGATTTACAACAACAACATCAAAGAAGTGCTAGGCGATAGAAAGATCAGCACGATTGAGAAAGCAGACATTGTTGAGCTGAAGAGAAAGATCAGCAAGAGAGCGCCTTACGTTGCAAACTCTGTCATCACATATCTGCGTTCTGCGTTTAACTTTGCAATTGAGAGCGAGCTTGTTGAGAAGAATCCATGCAATCGCATTAAAAAGCATGAAGATGTTGAGCGTAATCGTATTTTGTCAAACGATGAGCTGAGACGTGTTTTCGAAGTGCTAGATGAAAAAGCGAAGAATAAAAACAATCATCAAAGCGTTGCATTTATCAAGTTATTGATCTTCACAGGCGCAAGAGTTTCAGAGATTGCAAACATGCGTTTCAGCGACATTAAAGATCGTGTCATAAGACTGTCTCAGCACAAGACAGATCATCTAGGACAAGACAAAATAATCTATTTAAACGATCACACATTGTCGATCATAAACGCTTTAAAACGCACACATGAAAAAGCAAAAATCATTGGCATTAAAAGCCCACGTCATTTGTGGGATTCAATCAGAAAAGAAGCGAACATTGAAGATGTGAGATTGCATGATTTGAGACACACATACGTCTCATTCGGCATCAATACTCGCACTGTGTCATTTGATGAAATGAAAGATCTAGTCGGTCACAAAGACGCTAAATCAACGCAACGCTATTTAACGAGATCAATCGATACAAACTTAGCTAACGCTGACGCTGTTTCGAATGAGCTTTTAAATCTAATCAACTAAAAATAAAAAGGAACTAAAATGAGTGAAAACATTGAAACAATCACATTTGATAACGAGCAATACAACGTCTCAGATCTAAACGAGCAAGCAGTTCAACATTTTAATATTTTGATGAAACTGCAAAACGAATCAAACGAGCAATCGTATCAATTAAGCAAAACAAACATTGCGATTGAAACGATGTCTGATCGCTTTAAAGCATTGCTTGACGAGCTTGATATAAAGCCTGTTGAAGAGACTGTTATTGATACAGAAACTAAAACGATAGAGCAGTAATTTGTTTGTAAAAACAATTTTGCTTTTGTTTATATTTAAAGGAACAAACATGCCAATAATCAACATGAAAGGACTTGATCTGATCAAAGAGTTTGAAGGTCTAAAAACAGACGCTTACAAAGATCGAGCAGGTGTCTTAACAATCGGCTACGGAAGCACAAAAGACGTAAAAGAAAATGATTCAATCACTGAACAATTTGCGACTGCAATGCTTGATAAAGAGTTGCGTGAATACGAAGGCTACATTGATAATCTTGTAAATGTTCCTTTAAATTCTAATCAACACTCAGCATTGGTTAGTCTAATTTACAACATTGGGCCCACGCACTTTAAAGACAGCACACTTTTGAAAAAATTAAATGAAGGTAAATACGATGAAGTGCCTTATCAAATGAAGCGTTGGAACAAAGCAACAGTGAACGGAGAGCTAACAGAGCTTGAAGGACTAATTAGACGCAGACAAGCAGAAGCAGATCTATTCAATGAGGACTCGTAATGATTGAAAATGAATTTCAAATTGACGAACTAATACATAAAAAGGGTCAAGAATATGGACATCCAATGAGGTTTTTTCGTCAGTTATCGAAAGTGTGGAGTGGAGTGCTTGATGTTGAAATCACTCCTCAGAAAGCGGCGACTATGATGCTGTTGTTCAAGTCAGTGCGTTTGTATAACAACTCAAACAAAGCTGATACTCAAGATGACATTCAGGGTTATCTTAAAATTGTCGAGATTCTAAATGACTTTGAACAGTCATGAATGATGAGGAGCGTCAAAGATTAATAGCGCAAGTCGAGCATTTTCGTAGGCAATATCGAATTGCATTAGTGGGTCTAGTGATTCAAACGATACTTTTAATTTTGGTTTAGTTTTGCGTTACGTCTCGCCCAACTCTTCCTGACACTACTGGTATTGAAGTTCTTCCTACTTGTCCACTTCCTCTCAGCAATTCTAGTAAAAGTTTTTGCGTTGCTGGGTTTTGATATCCAGATAATATAGTTCCCGCTATACCGGCTGACAAAGGATCAACCATTGCGCCACCACCTAAAAGACCACCAGCAGTTAATGTTCTTGCTGAAGTTCCTGAGTCTGATAGCGTTTGTCCAATCATGTTTTGCCCAAGCTCTGCTATATCTTGCATTTTACTTTCGCCACGAAATGTTTTTGTTTTTCCTGATGATTTATCGGCGGCTTTACCAGCTTGTCTTAGTTGAGCTGGTGTAAAAATATTTCCTTGATTTGCTGATGCAGTTCCAGCTTTTGAAATGACGAGTAGATCACCATAAGCGCTTTTTGCGCTGTTGTACGCTGTAATCAAATCTTTAGGGTTGTCAGATTGTAGTGCATCGTCTAAAACTTTATAAACATCATCGTAAACATCGCCCATCTCTCTTTGAACAGCGTCACCTGAAGTTCGGTATCGTCTGATTTGCGATCTTAACCATGAGTCTGCTTTTTGCAAAGATTCGCCTGTCAATCGATTGTCTTTTGCTTTTCCGTAAAACAATTTGTTTAGTCTGATATTGATGTCTTTTATTTCATTTGGTTTTAGCAAAGAATTGCTCAAAGCATTATCAATTTTTGATCTTAGTTGATTGATGTCATTTACTTTTAAATTTTTTACACTTCTATCAAGTGCGTTTCTTACTTGTCTGTCTAAATATAAGCCTGCATCGTCAACAACGCTCGGTAGCTGTTTGTTAATTTTTTTCAAAGCGTCATTGATTACAGATCTGTTAAAAGTTTGTGTTGATCGCTGTAATGCTTTTTCAGTTCCTATGAGTGGCAATGAACTAACTGTTTCTTCCAATCTTTTAAGCGTGTCTCCGACAACTGTTCCTTGCGTTGCTTGACCGGGCGTTAATTGTGTTCCTTTGTTCATTAATCTTTTAGCGGCTTCAGAGACTTTAGGCAAAACAGCGCTGCCAACTGGAGACGCAACTGCTGTTATACCACCTGAAGCGACTGCGCTTTTCGCTCTGTCGATAGCATCTCCTTCTGAAACACCTGCGCCATAAGCGGCTCCTAATCCAACTTGTGGGGCTGTTTGTTTAGCAATGTTTTTCGCTTGATTAATTCTTCTTCCAGCACCCGCAACTCTTGCCCCTGTAGCTGTAATATTTGCGGCTGTTCCTGTTCCACCTGTAACTGCGCCAACAGCAAGTGAAGGAATTAAAGCGCCACCAATTTCTGTTGAATATGCAAGAGCTGGATTGTCAGTTCTGAATTGATCAATTTCTTGTCTTACTTCTTTGGCAATATCATCATAATCTTTGTTGCTTGCTAATGATTTTGCAAACGCTTCAACTTCATCACCAAAGCCTAGAGCTAATCCTTGTCCAAGCGCTGATCTAACAATGTTTTTAAAATTCGTTGAAGATCGTTCTTCTTCAGCGCGTTTTTGAGGGTTATATGTTTTGTTTTTTAATTCGCTCATATTTACTCAAAATCCTTTTTGCTGAATATTCTTAAAACAGGATTATCAGGATCACTTGTATCAATGTATGCTTCACCTTCTTTAATTGCGTTTGTGTCTGCCATGCTTCCTATTATGCTTTCGTTATTTTCATTGACTGCTTGAGCGTCTATGTTTTGATAAACAAGTGGCATTAAATCAGGGTTATTACTCATATAAGCGTCAAAACCAAGCGTTGTTTTTTGTTCTTCAAAAAATTCTTCTTTAAGTTGCAACAGTTTTCGATCTCGCTCTGCTTGTTGAATTGCAGTCGCAACAATAATTCTGTTGGCTTCTCTGTTTTTACCAAGCCCTACTGTTGCTCTCGCAAACATCATTTGTTCAAAATCTGATGAAGCACCCGATCCCGGTGGTCTCATTCTTGGTGTTGCGTAACTTGCTATCGCTTCAAAAACAAGTTGATTTGTGACGTTAGGATCATCAATGCCTGTAATTTCAGAATATAGTTGTCTAGGGCCCAATGTTGCTTTTTGCATAATACCTGTGTCGAAATTTTCTTGGTTCAATATTATTTGTGCTTGCCTAAATTTAGGAACTAAAGCGGTGTCTGTTTGAAGTATTTTCTTATCTTCAGATAATTCTTTTCTTCCTTCAGTGTAGTCAATTTCTTTATATTTCCACTCAGCTTTATCACCCAAGTCAATATTTGTTACAGGCGTTTTTGGCTTAACAAACTCCATTCGTCTTTGCATTTCGATCTGATCTGCTTGAGTTATTACGCCATCGTTAGGTGTAGGATCAGAGTTTGCCCAATCAAAATTCTCTTGCGCATTTGGTTTATTAGGTAATTTACCAGTTGCTATTGCTAATTGTGCTTCTTGTTTTGATATTTGTCCTGTTGATACCATCTGTGCAAGTGTTTGTTCGAATCTAGCTCTCGCGTTTATCTCTTCTTGTTGTTTTTGCATAGCAAGCGTATTCGCTTGTCTTTGTTGAGCTTCAGCGCCTATGTTTCTTCCTGCAAATGCGTCACTGAGAGAGTAGAGCATGTTGCCTAGTCCTACGTTACGAGCGTTTCTTTGTTGTTGCTCATAAGTGTTTGCGTCAGCTTGCGTTTCAAAGAAGCCACGTTTTAATGCTTCTTGCTGTGCTTGATCAGGTGTAAAACCGCCACCTCTTGCGAAGAAAGAGTTGATGCGTCTAGGCTCTTGCACTGCAACACGATTCTGCTGTTGCTGTTGCTGTCGCTTTTGCATTTCTTCTAAAATTTTAGGATCAATATACATTGCTCGTTACACTCCCGGCTTGTTAAAGTAACCGCCAGCAAATGCTGAACCGAGCAAGCCTGCGCCTGCACCAAGTATGTCTCCGAAACCTACTTTTTGTCTTTGTGTTTCATTCGTAGACGAAGGCAAGAAACTGACACCAGACTTGAGACGATCTAGCTGTACGTCAGGATATCCTTGCGCTCTCATGAACTCGCTGAAGTTTGCGTCAAGTTGAGCTTGTTGCATTTGTCTGTTCATTGCACCGACATTTCCTAGCAGTCCAAGCGTTTTGTATTGGTCTGATAAAAGACCACTTTGAATTCCTGTTCTGTATGAGCGGTCATCTAGTCCCAGCTGGGTTGCTGTGTCAAAGCCAGACTTTCTTAGATCTGAGACTGTGCGACCTACAGCGTCATAGTAGCCACGGTCTGCGTCTCCTTCTAGTAGAGTTGAACGAGATCCACCGAAAGCGCCTGCTCCTATGGCTCTGTCTTGACTGTCTAAAATTTGCAATTGTCTCGCTCTGTCGAGATCTTGTATTGAACGATCAATGACTTCACTCTGGTACGGATTCATATAAGGCGATATATCAAGTGGTGCGCCACCCATGTTTGCTAGTTCAGCTCTAGGGTTATATCCCATTGAGTCACCGAACATTCCTCTTGTTGCTTCAAATGAGTCAATATCGTCAGGAGAGTATCCCGCAATTTGAGCTTCAGTATAAGGTTGGAAAGGTATATCAGCCGCAGATTTAGCGCCTGAATAAACTTCTTTATACATTGCAAGAAGTTCGGGGTTAATTTCTGT
>TARA_R100001463_G_scaffold1937_2_pt1 | contig 22744 bp, 24 predicted proteins | sample TARA_R100001463 | Tara Oceans TARA_R100001463 (sample SAMEA2622242) | marine metagenome | biome: marine biome (ENVO:00000447); feature: deep chlorophyll maximum layer (ENVO:xxxxxxxx); material: "saline water (ENVO:00002010), including plankton (ENVO:xxxxxxxx)" | depth 40 m
AGTAGGTGACGGTAAAGGACTTATACAGGTTTTAGAAAAGGGACTTGAGGAAGTTAGAAATAATAAAATTAAGAATCTAGAAATTACTAAAATTTTTAGAGGAAGCACCTTAATGAAGTTAAGTTCTGTAAAGAAATGGTTAGATGTTAATATCAGAAAATCTAATTTTTATCCAAGCAACAGTGGTAAAATAAAACTTTCAGAATTCGCTAGAGCCTTAGCCGCAGAGAGTTTCGCAATACAAGAATCAGATATTCCTATTCTAATGAAAGCAATAACTAAAGACGGTAAGCAATATTCTGCTGAAATAGAAACCTTTTCTCTGAATATAACTCCAAAGGCAATGTCGTCTTTAATTAAAGCCTATATGCCAACAAGAAGAAGTGAGTATGTAAAGGTTAGAAATGGATATTACTTAACTATGGCAGGACTTTCAAACCCACCATCAGAAAGTTGGAAACAAATTAAAAAATCTTGGTATGAGCATCTTTGGAGGCATTGAATTGGTAACTAGAAAGCGTTGCGCTTTGTGTCAGAGTGAGAATAGAGAAGAACTTGAGGCTGCTCTTGAAGGTAATCACATCGGTTGCGATGAATTAGATTCAAGAGAAGGGTTTAGGAGTGGAACTTCTGCTCAACATCAAAGAAATCATATGGGGGATTATGTCAACAGTAGTAATCCAAAATGTAAATTATGCACAAGTCCTATGAGAAAGCACTACGAAACTGCACTATCAGAAGGAAAAATAAATTCAACTGGTGTTGCTCAAGCGTTAGAGATTACAAAGGAGCAAGTTCAAAGACACATGAAACATCATTTGGCTCCTCTTGTTCAAGAATCTGCTGCTACAATTATTGCTAAGAAAGAAGTTAATGAGATAGATTTACTTAGCAACAATGTTGAGAAGTTGGATGAAAAACTAAGTGAAGTTTTCAATAACATGGATGACTTAGAACCAAGACAAATAGACAGTTTGACTAAGTTAGCAAGAGAGATTAGAGAGTCGTTGAAATATTTATTGGAGTTCAAAGGAAAACTCGTCCACAAGAGACAAGATACAATTATTGTTGCACAGATGCAAGTTGTTCAAGAAGTGTTAGCACAGAACAATCCTGAGATTTGGATAGAAATTAAGAAAAGAATGCAGGAGAAATTACAATGAATTGGGAAAGTATAATTAAATTTAATGAAAACAGTTTAGGATATGAAGAATGTCATATGTGTGCAAGGGATATGGCTTCACATGAGTTAAGAACTCTTAGACATAAAAACCCTAAAACTGCCGAATGGATTGATAAGAATAAACTCTTAAATGTTAATTCTTCTGCACAGCGAGATTCTTCTAAAGGCATTAGAATATGTGAAGAATGTCTTGATGATTTAAGAAATAATTTAGACTCCAAAGGAAACATCAAAAACGAATAATGCAGGAGAAATTACAATGAGTTGGAAAGATATAATCAGAAAGGGACAAAAAACTGCTACACGTTCAGCAGAATTATGGTCAATGAATGATTATGATTTTTATCAAAATGTAAAGGGCTACATTAAATCATTAGTCAAAAGCGGAGCAAAAAAGGATAAAGTCATCACCAAGTTATCACTTTGGCTACCTAACGCTATGGCACACATGGAAGGATTCATGAACGAATTAGTAGAAATGGAGCCTTCCGATAGCATATCCGATGTTGATTGGGAAGAAGTGGCTATGAACTTTGAAGAAGACATTGATACAATCATAGAAGACTATTCTTGAGGTGATATATTTGGTAATGAAATTTCCTAACAATGAAATTGCGCTATTTAGCATGTTAGGTAACGACGATGTTACAAATAGTCTTTTAGAACTTTTAGATAAAGAAGAATCTAAAGGTAAAAAATCAAGAAATATACGATATACTGAAAAAATACTAGATGATTTCAAAAACATCGATAATGTTAGGGAATTTAGGAAAATTTTGAAAGAAAAATATCCAGATTTTCACTCTCAAATAAGAGGGGCTTATTCTGGAACGGAAAGAAGAGAAAAATTTTCACAAATTATGTCAAATCTTAACAAAATTAAGGAAAAAATCGCCAAATCTAGGAAAAGAGAGTATTATGAATACAATTTGGATAAAGGAACTGACTTAATTTTACAAGAAAACCCGACAATTAAGAAAGATATAATTAAATTGAAGAAACATCTTAAAGAAAAATTAGATGCTGGTCAACCAATTAAAGATTTTACAAGAAAAATAGGAGATAAGTCTAAAATTACACAATTGTTAAAGATAATTAGAAAAAATGAAACAAAAAGGGTCACTGTTAACAATTTTTTCAACGATAATGTCATAAATGTTTCAAGAGTTTTAGTAAAAACACCAAATGAAAGCAAAATTTTTGATATTTACCAAGAATCTGAGAAGAAAAACATGGATAAATTCATGAGAAAGGCAGGAAAGGGCAATTTTGAGAGAATTCCTTCGGTTTTTGCAAAGGTTTTCATAGAAACTAGCAGAAAATTAAAGGCATTAAGCAGAAAAGTCAATATTGGTGACTTTGAAGCCCAAAAATTAGTAAAAAATACGGCAATTTCTGGCCCTGCTAGTGTTGATATTTATCTAAGTCTCATTAAAAAAAGCCCTAAAGGAGCAGTTTTAGGTGATTTTTTGGTAAGAATTAATGGAAATTCTACTAATAATGACAACATTTTGACCAGAAGAAAGACTAATTCATACCTAGTTATGCCCTTTTTAGATACTATTTTGAGGGGTAGGACTGATTTTGCTGATATGATGGAGGTTTCTGAGGCTCAATCACTAATGACTATGAACACTTTTTTGAGAGCAAATCTTCGTAGTTATAGCAAAAAGGCTAGAGCAGAAATAAAAAGTGCTATTGATAGTAAAAATGTCGATGTAGAATCAGAAAATTTTGAAGTTTCTCGCTTCGCTAGGGAATATTATGAATTGATAGGTAAGGGTTCTAATATTCTAATAGTTCCACAACAAATTAAAGAATATAGTGTAGAAACTGGTAGTGAAGAGGACAAATTTAAAAAAATTGGTGATGGTAAATTCTTCAAAGTTACTGATAAAGAAACAACGAACACTCTAAATCGTTATAGGAACAGTTCTAGAATTAAAAAAAGGGTCAGAAAATATTTTTCTGAGAATAACATAGATGAAAATGAAGACACTAAAATGTTCTTAGATTCTACCATTGAAGAAAAAGACGATACAGAAATTCCAGAAAAAATAAAAACTAAATTACAGAAAAAGTTGTATAACTATTTTACAGAAATGAAAGATACTAACATCCCAATTACTGCTACTTTGATTGGAGAAAAATTGAGTGAAACTGAATTCAAAGAGGAAAAACTTACAGAAAAGGTCAGATTGAAAGCATTAATTTTAGCAATCAACAGATATACCAATACCAATCTATCTCCTGCTATCAATGACATAGAAGATGAAGAAGATATTTCTGGTGGCATAGTAGAATTGGCTAAAGACATCGAAACAGGAATAGATGAATTTAGAAATAACTTTATTGAAGCAGTAGATGATAAGATAACTGATTTTGTAGAAAATCCAGATAGATACATTAAATTATATTCTAATAATAGATTCATGGATAGAATAAAGGCACTTAAATTAGTCATGGAGGAGAAATAATGTCAGATAAATTAAGAGACAGTCTTGGCTCAAATTTTGCAAGTAAGTTAAAGAAAATCAAAGAGGGTTTTATTGCTAGGGCTAGACAAGATGGTGTTACAAATAAAGAGGCAGCATTAAAGTTGACTAACAAATTTACAAATGCTATTGATACTGTATTGCAGCCTTATGAGGGTAAAAAAGAATATGATGATGATAAAATCGACCAGATGGAAGAGGATATTAGAGAATATCTAGTAGAGCAATTTCTTGAAGATGAAGGTAAAAAGCCAGCACCCAAAGAACAAAAAGAAGGACTTAAAATTCTTTTAGAAAAAGAGGTAAAGTCAGGAACATTTTCTAATATCAAATATGGCGGTTCAAAAATATACGCAGCAACAATTATGTCTGAAGATTTCGACTCAGAGGAGTTGTCTTTTAGGGGCAGCATAAAGGTAGATAAAGTAAATTCTTTGATAGGAATTGTAAAGACATTCGAGGGTTCTGAGTATATTTCAGAAAATATTCAAGACATTATTGAAGAATACAATGAATCTAAATCTGCTCCTGAGTCGGATGTATCATTTACCAGATTTGATAATATTGATGATTTGTTTTTGTTGATGTTCAAAAATCAAAATATGCAGCGTCTTAAAAATAGAAAGGCGGCTTATTCTTATTGGAAAGGCATATCAGAAATGATAGATGATATAATTGAAAAGTCTAAAGAGTTATCAAAGGATTTGCTAGAATTAAATAAAGAAAGTGATGTGTTCAAAAAATTCGATAAAGTCACTAATGAAGAAGGAATCAATTACATTGAAGATATTCCAAAAATATCCATACGTCCAGATAATTTAGATATTAGGGCGTATAATTATCTCTTAGATATTATGAAAGGAATTGGCTATTACATGGATGTCAATGATTTGGATAGTCTTGAAGATGATGTAGGTGAAGAAAGGCCACAAAGCGAACAACTTCAAAGAGATTTGGCTTCTCTTCCTGAACCAAAACAAGGTGAAGTAAAAGAATTGTATGATGATTTAGAAGAGGCCGGAGAAGTAGATGTTTTGGCATTGCTTTATTGGGCGGCCTTACTCAAAAGAAACGGCCCTGTTCTCAAAGAAGAACATGATGAATTTTTAGAGGCTATAAGAGATAATTTTGAATTTATGAGAATAGAGGATGGCGGCCAAATAGAAAGAGCAATGGAAAGCGGAATTGAGCAGTTAGAACTAATACAGGAATATGATGGTGAAAGTCATTTCCCGATATACGTCAAAGATTCTAAATTTATTTCTGATTATTTCCAAAAGGAAGCAGACACCAGTGAAATAACATCAAACATTATGGATTTCATGGAAGCCTTTTCTGATGTTATTTTTGAAGACAAAAAAATAGACCCTAAATATTTCTCTGATTATTTTGCTGGAAAAGGTAAAACTCCCCTTCAAGAACAACTCCAAACAAGAACAGGTTCGGTACAATCTCAATTTCATTACTCAGCAACAGTATTGAGAAGAGATGCAAAAATCAGAGAACTTGATAATAAAGCAGTAGAAAAAAGAGATGAGATAATTAAACTCATTGCAGAGGCTTTTGCGCTAGTGCAAAATTCTCCTCTCTTGCTAGGGACAGAATTACCATTTAGTAACATATCTACAATAAGAAGTATAATTGCTTTTACTGAATTGGATGATAGATTTTTAATTATCAACTCATTACAGAACAGATACGATAAATCTGGAAGTGCAATGTTTGACGTTGATGATATTGAGAAACTAACTTCTTTAGTTAAATCTTTAAAAAGTGGTGGAAAATATGAGGAAATCAAAAGAAAGACTGAACAGGCTGCTGGTGCTTTAATCAATATTTATGGAAGAAAAGAACCAAAGATAAGAGAAATGATAGTTGATGAAATGGCTTCTTATCTAAAATCAATTAAAAGTTCTTTAGGTGAAAGTTTAGAAAAAGAAGATAAATTTTCAGTGGGCCGAGATACAGTCGATTTAAATGAAGTAAAAGATGCATTTAACATTGAAGAAGTAGATGACATAACAAAGGTTAAACCTTTATCGAATCTTTTTAGTTTTATCAAATCAAAAAATATTACCAGTTTGGTTGAGGACATCGTTATGGATTCAAGAGATAAGGAACCAACAAAGCAAGCAATAGAGGAACTTGCTGATGTTTTGAAAAGTGAAGAATCTAAAATACACAAAGATATTTTATCAGCACATGACGCTATAAGAAAAATGAAAGGACTACCTACTCATTATGCAATCAAAAAATTAGATAATTTTGATGATGTGCAAGATATGATGGAAACCTTAGAAAAACAAAAACTAGATATTACTGCAACAGAAATAAATAAAATAGTAAATGATTTGGATTCATTTAGCAACATAAGTAAAGCATACGGGATAAGTTCGGAGCAAGTGTATCTTATTAAATCAAACTTTAGGTGATATTTTGGCAGAAAAAATATCTTCAGATGAAGTCTCTTTTAAGGAGATGTCGGAAGAAGAGGCAGTAAAAACTTTTCAAAATGATGGGTATATGGAATACCAAAAGAGAAGTATGAGATATTCTGATAATTTATCTCCAGATTCTATTTGGGCTAGAAAACCGGCTAAAATGTTTGTTGCTTTTTATGAAAATAAACCAGTGGGCGTAGTGGGTTTTTCTAGACACAAGAATGTATTATTGGGTGCTGGAATACACGTTAGAAAAGAATACAGAGGAAGCGGATTAGTAAGCATCTTAACAGATAAAGTTATCAGCGAAAAAGGAAATAGAACTCTATATGTTAATGTGACTAACCCAAAAATATCCTCTGCATATAGGGCAAAGGGATTCAAAGACATGGATAGGGAAGGCCTACCTGCTGATATTAAAGAAGAATTAGAGGGAACTAATTATCTCGACCAAATACAAAAATGGATGAAGTTAGAATCACCTAAATGGATGGGAGTTCTAAAATGGAATTAGATACCTTTAATTTTGAACATCAAATGGATATGGAGTTATCTAAAAACTCATTTCCATATTTTTTTCAACAAGTGTTGGGTTTAGACTTTGCTAATCATCAACAAGAGTGGCACGAACTTATGAACGATACGCAAAGAACAGTTATTATTTGTTCTAGGGGTCACGGTAAATCAGTTTTTATGCACAGTTGGGTTGTCTGGAATTTAATTTTTCAACCTCCACCATATCAGATGCTATACATATCTTCTAACCAAAAGCAGACAATGGTTCACATGAGAGATATAGATAAGGTATTTAATCACCCTATGTTAAAAAAATACAAACCTGTAAGGGGTTGGGCTATTGGTAACATTACTCTAACAAATGGTAATCAAATTTTGGAGCGTTCAGTGGGCTCTCAGATTCGTGGTCTTCACCCACAAGAAATCATTATCGATGACCCTTTGAAAGAGTTTAGTGTAAGCGGTATTCAAAAAGTTACAGATTGGTTTTATGGCGACATGATTCCTACGCTTCACCATACTGCTTCTTTGAGAGTTATCGGAACTCCATTCAGTTATACTGATATCTATCAACAACTCTCTGAAAATCCAGCCTATACCCTTAGAACCTATCCTTGCTTGAATGCATTGAATGAACCTCTTTGGCCTAATCGTTGGGATTATGATTCTTTGATGGCTAGAAAGGCGGAAGTAGGGTCATTAATGTTCACTAGAGAATATATGTGTGTTCCTATTTCTACTGGAACATCGTTGTTTAATCCTGAATATCTAGAGATGGCTAAAAATAAAAATTATGTTTTGAAACCTTATCGCAGAGAGGGCTACAAATACTATGTTGGTGTAGACCCTGCTATTTCCACAGATGGCGACTACAATGTAATTACAGTTTTAGAGGTTGATGAGAATGATAATAAAACCTTAATCTACATGGATAGGTCAAAAAATGTAGAGTTTAGGCAGAACATAGAAAAGGTCAAAATGATAGGTAAAGTATTCCATCCCGAAGTAGTATTATTTGAAACAAATACTTTCGCTAAAACCTTTACTCAAGAGATAAGAAATGTTACTGATTTGAATGTTCATGATTTCAATACTACAAGAAAGAGAAAAGAAGAAATCATACTTAGCCTACAAATGAATTTTGAAAACCAAAAAATAAATTTACCATACGGGAATGAAGAAAGTAGAAGAGTAACTGCCTCCTTAATTGAAGAACTTTCTATGTTTGCTATTACAGATAGGGGTAAATTTGAGGGCATTGGAGCGCATGATGACATGGTAATGAGTCTTGCTTTAGCCAATGCAGCAACAAAAACATTAAGTGAAACATTCATACTATTGGATGATATGGGGTTGTTTGACCCCAATCCAACAAGTGCTTATCCACGAACACAAGGGTACATCGGTCTAAATATGTAGGAGGCATTTTATGGTAAAGTTAGAGCAACTTGAAGAAGCCGAAGATGCCATAGGTGAACTAAAAGTTTTAGGAGAACAACAGGAAGAAGCGAAAGGAAGATTAGAGGATAGTTTGAAATCTGTTTTGCCAGATTTTATCATGTCTGATTATGAAGCCGTAACTAATCTCTCTAAAAATCTGAACATAAATAAAGACGAAGCGAGAGTTAGACTCTTTAATTTTCCAAAGGAATACACTGTTGATGGTCAAAGCATTCCAGACTTAGTAAAAAAGATGAGAAAGGCTAGAAGACAGATGAAAGGAGAAAATAGAGACAGGATGTCAAAATCAATAGATACAATCATTGATGGATATACTGATTATTTAGGAAAGTGTATAGATTCTATCTTTTGGATTAAAGCCTACAAAGACCCTCTACTAAAAATGAATTTTAAAGAATCTGATTTGGGTAGATTGAATAAAATTGATTCTGTTCAAAAAAGAAGAGAGGTAGTTGATTTGCTTTGTAAGTATTGGGAGTGCGACCTTAAGCAGAATGGGATGGCATACTCTAAAGAATATGCATCTCTGGAAAAGGAAATGCGGCTTTCTAAAAAAGAATTTAGGGCAGTATTGAAAGAACTATCCAACTCCATTAAGAAGACCAAAAAAGAAAAGGTAAGCAATGCTATATTGAAAATAGTTTGTGAACATCCTTCTATTGGAACTGGGCAAATTTATGATAGACTACCTATGACATTATCAAAAAGTGTAACGCAGAAAATGATACCTAGTATAGCCAAGAACTTAAACATAGCCATTGTAGACGAAGGCTATTACAAAATGCCAGATGAATTAAAGAAAAACATTTGGGCTTATACTGCTGCATTTATTGATTCTGATGGCTACATTACATTAGATAGAAGTATGAATCCTAGAGTTGGTTTAGTTGCTACTGGCAGCAGAGGAAAGGCTTTCATGAATGAAATGCATAAAAGCATTGGATTTGGTAGATTACATTTAGACCAAAAATCCCCACAAGATACAAGATTGATTAATAGGCTTAATTTCTATTCTCAGAAAGATGTTAGTGAACTACTAACAAAATGCCTACCCCACTTTAGGCTAAAGAAAGGAAATGCCAAACTTCTCTTGGAATTGATTCGCATGAAGAAATCATACAAGAAGGCAGACTGGTATAAGGGCAGATGTGATGAGATTTTCAAATTGATGAAGTGGGAGAATCATAAAGACCATGTTGGTTTTGATTGGCTCAAAGAAAACATTTACTTGGATGATATTCAGAAGTATAAGGATAACTGTAAAATGTCTTTGATGGATGAAACCGAACAAGTTGGTGGCATGATTATGAAAGAGGTGAATAGTTAATGCCATATACCACAGTAGTTGGTAGGGGCGGGTATTTTGTTGTTAATGCCAATACCGGAAAAAGATTGAATAAAAAACCTCACACTTCAAAATCTAAGGCCAAGAGACATATAGCAGCGTTATATGCCAATAAGAATGGAGATACCTTTGAAAAGTGGTTTAAGGTTCTAAGGTGCGAGTGATATTTATGGCAGAAAGAAGAAGATTTTCTTTAGGCAACTTGTTTAGGAGAAGCACTCCTAAGCCAACTGATAGAAAGATATACAACATGGGAATTCAAGAAAGACAAAACAACTACATGATGACGGCCCCAATCATATACTCTATGGTTCAGCAATCAGTAATTGTTAGGACTTGTATTACTCAATTAAAGCAGGAAATATACAGAAGAGGGTATGTTTGGGAAAAGTCCTTTGAGGCCATTTGTAATGATTGTAATAAGAAACACAAAAGGCCAGTTTCAGAATGTTCTAGGTGCGGAAGTCAAAATCTAAGAACGCCGGATGAAAAGCAATTGACTTATGCTAATGATTTCTTAGAAGGATATATCAATTCATCAGAACAACTTTTCATCGATGTATTGAAAGAACTTGAAGACGATTTGAATATTATGGATGATGCATATATTGTTCTCGTAAAAGAGTATTTCTTAGACGGTGATGGTAAAATAAGAATGCACCGTATCAAAGAAATATATCGTGGCGACCCTGTTACAATGTTTATTTATGCTGATGAGAATGGAGTAAAAGGGACAAAAGGATTTACTTGTGTAAATCATAGAGGTGTTTTATCAGAAGATAAACATGAGAATTGCCCTACTTGTGGCGGGCCATTAAAGCCAGTTCACTATGTCAATAGAGCAAATGGTGATGAGCAGTATTTCATTAAAGGAGAGGTTTTACACTTTAGTAAATATAGCCCTAGTAGACTTTATGGTTTTTCTCCGATAATTACTCTATACAATCACGTTATGACTCTTATTGCTATGGAAAATTATGTTAATTCTGCCTATACTAAAAGTAGGATGCCTAGAGGTTTACTTGCAGTTCAAACTAGAAATATGGATTCAATGAGAGCCTTTTGGAGAGGAGTTAAGGAGAAAATGGAATCTGACCCTCACTTTATTCCTGTTATGGGAATAGAGGCTGAAAATGGAAAAGGTTCTGTTGAATGGATAAAGTTCATGGATAGTTTGAAAGAAATGGATTACATTTCGGTAAAAGATGATTTACGTGATAGAATCTCTGCTTTCTATGGGGTTAGCAAAGTATTCATGGCTGATAATACCACAAGTGGAGGCTTAAATAATGAGGGTATGCAAATCCTCGTTACTAACAGGGCTGTCCAAATGGCTCAAAATGTGTATAATAACTATGTTTTTCCTTTCCTTGTTAAGCAGTTTGGCATTACAGACTGGGAATTAAAACTACCACCATCTGAAGAAGAGGATGAGATAGCAGGATTAAGGAAGAGAGAAATTGAAGTTAATATTGCTGCTTCAATTAAGAACTTAGGATTTGAAATCGAAATGGATGAAGATGGTAACTTTACTTATCAAAAACCTAAACCTGAACCTCAAGAGGGAGAAGCCCCTCAAGGAGAAGAAGCAATCGATTCTGACCCTTACGCTGGAACTAATATTGATGCATCACAAATGGGTCAAATGCAAGAACAAATGATGCAACAACCAACTCCTCAAGAAAATCCTCCGGCCACAAGAAATAAACCTTCTATGAGCGTCGGGCCGGATAAGAGACTTACAGGATTACCAGAAGATGCTGGAAATCAAAACGTAGACAAAAGAAGTGAAAGGAGAATCGGTTAATATGACAGAAGATTTGAAACAAAAAGAAGTTAGACTAAAGAAAGAATTGGCTAAGGTTAGGTCACAAAATGCAAATGAGATGAGAAGAATCACTAAGAATCGTGACTTCTCAGTTGGTGGACTACCACCAGATACTACACATAAAGCAAAGACATCTTCTAATGATGTTCCTGATGTTGTTTTATTGCCTCAAGGTAAAAGAGGAAAGAAAGAAAATATTCCATTCTGATTAGCATGTTCTTAAAGGCTCAGTTACAAAATAGAACCGATGATTTGTGGTTCTTATTGAAATGCTTAGTCGAAGAAATACAAGATGATGTTTTGCTCAAATTGGATAAACCATTTGATTTCGATAAATTAATGCTTCTTGCTAGTAAAGAAAGAATCCCATACGTTCGGGAGAAAACAAAAACCCTACTTGGAAAAACTACGAAAGAATTAATGTCAAGCCTAGAAGACGAAGAGATATCTCATATTGACAAATTAGCGATAAAGGCCGCTTTAGATACTTTTAGAGGGCCAAGAGAAAAAATAACAGGAAAAAATCCATTTTTAGATAGGCTAAACGAAGAAAATAAAAAATTTTATGATAAATTAGAAAGAGCGGGAGAAAAAGAGGCCGCCGACAGGAAAACAGAGGCTCAAAAATATATCAAAAGATTTAAGTTAAAAGATTTATCTGAAAAATATCCTACTCTTTCTAAATTAAATAAAATTCCTTTATATGCAGCACTTTTTCATGCTGAAAAGAAACTCAAACTTAAAACTAAAAAAGAAATTTTAAATCATCTTAACCAAGCAGAAAAAAGAAGAAATGTTAATTTTTTATCTTCCGAACAAGAGAAAGACCTCAATGATGAGATTATTAGTCAAATAAAAGCAATACAGGATAATACTTTTAGCACTAATAAAACTGGTCTTGAAATTTTTGAAATATTAGAAAAAGAAAAAGATGTTAAGGCTTTAAAAGAATTATTAGAAGATGATGATTATAAAAAATTTCTAAAAAAAATAAGTCAAAAAGTCAAAAATCGATTAAGCCAAAAAGTCAAAATAGAAAGTATTGTTGATAGTGAAGGAGATAAAAGTGATGAGGAAAAAGAAAAAATAGCCATCGAGCAAAATCCTAGAAAATATTTTGATATGTATCAGAGTATTGCTACTTTACTTGATAAAATTTCACAAGACCCCGATATTCAAGAAAGCACTAAGAGAAAAGTTTCTCAAATTAGAAGTGTGTTAGATAAAAGATTCAAAGAAATGCAGAAAGATTTAGGTGAGCAACCAAAAGGTGAGAAATATTTTGACCTAAAAGTAGAATCAGCAAAAGAAGTTCCTAAAACTACCATTGATTTTTGGAATAATCTAAGAGGAGAATTGGTTGTAATAAAAAATAATATTGAAGGTAAGTCTATTGAAGAGATAAAGGATGAAGGAGGCATAAGACTAAAGCAACTAATTTCTTCATTATTAGGTTTGACTAGTGAGGGAGTTGTATTAGAAATAATAAACAATATTATTCTCTTTGATGAAAAGAATAAAAAGAGAGAGTTTGATTGGTATCAATACAAATTTAATAACAATACTAAGAAGATGCAAAAAATAGAGTCTAGATACGTTTCTTCGTCGAAAGGCTATAAGAGACTTGATACTGCGATTACTGCTACTAAGGAATTGTTAACAGATGGAAATAAAAAGAGTTCCTTGCTTGAAAATATAAATAAAATAACTTTATTTACAGGTATAAAAAATCCATTTTCTGATAAAAAAATTGCTTCTATTGCTAGAAGAAGCCCAAAAGAAGCGAAGAAAAGAATAAAAGATATAAGTATTTTATATCAAGGTTTGAAAGATTTTAATGTATCTAGGTCTACAATAAGAAAGATAACAAAATTAAAGGGCGGAACCAAAAAAATGCGAAGCATAATAGAGACTATACCCATTAATTTATCAGATACTATTTTTGGTGATGGTAAGGCATTTGATAGTCTTGAGAATTATCTATTAAGTTGGAATGTTATAAGTTCTGCTGGTAACTTTTTCAATGAAGAAACTGACAAGCCCGAACATATAAGGGAAGGTAGGGATATAGGCTTGAATATTACTGAAAATTCATTTAATGCTCTCCTTGCTAATATTAAAAGAGAAGAGAAAAAAGAAGCGATAGGCTCAGAAAATAAAGAAAAATTAAAAAATATGAGAGATAAAGCAAACGAAATTGCTTATGAATTAAATAAATTATCTGAGACTAGATTTGATAAATTTATAGAAGAGGCACAAAAAACTAATGCTATTATTAAAAAAGCCGAGGCTTCGGCTAAAAATTTAACAAGATACGCAAAAGAATACGAGACTTCAGTTAAGGATTTGGATAATAAAATAAAGAATTACAAATTAGGAGATATTTCATTAGAAAAATTAAAACAAATGAAAGCACAAAAATTACGTGCATTTACTAGGACAATGAATCTCATCGAAAAGCCTTTCAAAGAGGTAAGGACGCTATATGATGTGGAAGGAAAACCTGTTTTTGAGGAAGGGACTAAAAAAGTAAAAACAGAGGAAGTTACCGCGAAAAATTTTAACGAAAGAAAAGATATGCGAATACAATTTACAAAATCTCTATTTAAGAAAAGGCATGGCATAGATTTGCCAACGGAAGAAGAGATAAACAATTACGAAAAGAAACAGAAAGAAATAGAAGCATATTCAGTTTTGCTAAAAGATACTATTTCAGACCATAAAGAAGTAGTAAAGAAGGTTGAGGAAGAAACTGAAAAACAAATAGAACTAGAAAGCAAACCTATCATTGGTCTTGCTACATTATCTGATGAAAGAATTAAAAATCTAAAAAATGTTATAGATAAAATCGAACTTGAAAAAATACCAAATAAACAGATGAAAATTGATGCATTGAAAAAATTGATTAATATTCACACGGAAGAAAAAGAAAAATGGCTCGCAATGGATAAGGAAGAAAAACAAAACTGGTATGACACTCAAATTATAGGATTAAAAACAAAGGAAAAAGATGATTAATATGACATGGAATTATTACGATAGAGATGAGGAGTTTATCCTAAAAGAAAATAAGAAAGTTAAGAAGGGTATTTTAAATTCTCTTAGCGAAAAAGAAAGAAAGAAATTGAAGAAGACTTTCCAAGCAGCCGAGCCAACAGAGTTGTTTGGTCAAGACTTTACTAGAATGGGAATGATTATTGATATGATGAAAACTTTAGATTTAATTAAGGATGATAATAAGTTAAATAAGAGGATAAATTCAATGGATGAGAGAAATCTTGATATTGTGGCTACTGCTACGAAACTCCGTAAGGAGTATGAGACACTGTTTAGACAGTTAAGAGAAATAGTATATCCTCCGAAAAAAGGTGATAAAAAATGAGTGATGAAAATTCAATAAATCAAGAACTGCTTGAAATTATCAAAGCCCTAAGTGCTAAGATAGAAAGTTTAGAAAAGACAGTATATAACAATGACAATATTTTGATGAAGTCGGGATTTGTCGTAGCAAATTCACCAACTCCACACGTTAGTAATACCGTAGGTAGTTCTATGGTTACTGGTGATGTTGGTAGCATGGAATGGAAAGATATTCATAAAATGGTAGAAAAGGTAGGAGGACAATAATATGCCGGAAAGAGTAACAAAAGAAGAAAGATTAGTTAGCAGGGCTTTGGAAAAGGCTAGAAAAGTAAAGGAACTTATGAATAGAGAAAACGACACTAACATAACTGAAAAAGTTATTGAGATTGAAATCGTTGAAAATAAAAAAGTAAAACCAACTATGGCAGATAAAATACCAAATCAAACTCAAAAGAAAGAAGGATATGGTCTTGGCGGAGAAACCACTGAACATAAAATTAAGAAGTCTGATAACCAAAAATATTTGCGACAAATGACTGATGAAAAACTTGATGAATTGCGAGATATTTCAAAAGAGTTAAAGTATGAAAAATTAGAAGATTTGTATGATGACTTAGAAGATTTAACGCAAAAATATGATTGATATATATGTGGAAAAATACCATCAAAAAGGCTAAATTTGAAGGGCCACGTAGAGAATATCCAAGTTTTTCATCGAGTGTTGTTTTTCAGTTAAAACAGATTTTGCAGCAGATGAATAGGATTGTCAGAGATATGGAAGATTCTAGACTAAAAGAGGAATTGAATGAACAGTTGGATAAAGCAGATGAAGTGCTTTTGGAAATGCATAAATATGGTCTTAAGGATGAGCGTAGAAGGGATTCTGAATTTTTATCCGTAGCAGGAGCAAGATACGACGCTAGTAGAGATATAAAAGATGATTAAAGATGTCCATTCTAATACAAAAGGGAGAAACTTTTTCAGAAGATATTCTTCGATTGTTTGAAAAAACAAGAGTGGCTTTTTTATCTGCTAATGCAGACCCTAGAGAATATTCATCTAAATGGGAAAAGGCCATAGAAGAAATAAAAGACAAAAGAGAACTACAAAATAATTTAGGAAAAGAAATTAGGTCATATGTTGAAGAAGATATTTTAGAAAACAACGACACAAAAAATCCTCAAAGTAAAAACGCTGAACAAATTTACCAAGCCATCAAACTAATGCGCTATGCTTCTGATGAAGTAGAAGACCCTTTTGCTAAAAGGTTCAAGGGAGAGGTCTTAGAAAATCTAATTGAGTCTCCCGAAAACATGGTTAAGTTTCTTCACTATGCAATTAGGTCTGACAAAAAAGCACTACCAGATGACATATATAGTATCAAAGGCATGAAGGGTGATGATATTACTGATGGTCTTGTTGGGCTAGACCTAGAAGTTAAGGATATTCCACTCTATATTATTGAGCATTATGGGGACGGAAAAGACTCCAAAATGGTAGAAAGAAAAGTTAAGGCAGCAATGTCAATATTGGAACTACTTTTCATGTCAAAAAACAAAGAAAAAGATTGGAAGGAATTAAAAGACATAGAAATGAAAAAGTCTGAGAAAAAATCAGATACAGAATTTATAATTCCAAATAAGCCAATGTATAGAATATTTGATATTGAAGACTTAGAAGAATTAAAAGGTTTTAGTGGAGAATATATTATTCAAGAGAAATATGATGGATTAAGAATACAACTTCACAAAATAGATAATAAAGTAAATATCTTTGATTTTGAAGGAAATGATATCACTAAGAAATGTCCAGAACAGGTTTCTGAAATAAAGAAGAAACATTTTGGTGATTGTATTATTGATGGTTCTTTGATTGTCTTTTCTGAAAAAGATGAGCCTATGGGTAGGGCAGCAACAATTGATTATCTAAAAAATAAAAAAGAAGGTTTAGAACTAAAGGCACATATGTTTGATATTCTAAGGCACAATGAAAAGATGTTAACTGAGGAACCAATGAAAGATAGAATATCAATCATATTCAATAACTATTCGATTCATTCTTCTGATAAACTATCTTTTCCCTCTAAGAAAGATACAAGAAATGCTGATTCGATGAAAGACATTGATGAGTATTCTAAAACAATTATGGATATGGAAACTTCCGAAGGAGTAGTAATCAAAGATGCTGAATCTACTTATTTTAGAACTTCAAAGAAAAATCCAAAATGGATTAAGTGGAAAAAGATAATTGATTTAGACCTTATTGTTTTAGATAAGAAATCGAAAAAATACATTCTAGGAGCAGGGCCATATGAAGGGGATGGTTTTGTAGAGTTCCAAGATGAAAAATACATGGAAGTAGGTTCTGTTAAAAACAATATGAATGCATCTATTGGAGATATTGTAAGAGTAGAAGTAAGTTCAGTAAAGGAAAAGAATGGTAAATTTACTGTTACTGCCACTGAAATTATAGAAATGCCAGAGACAAAGAATCCGGATAAGATTGTTACTTTAGAAATCCTCTCTAAAAAAACAAAGGAAAGAATGAACTACAAGGTTGAGAATTTAGAAAAAGGCATATCTATTACAGACCATATACACGGAGAAGCATCCTTTATCCTAAAAAGTAGCATGGATGGATTTACATTTTATGCTTTTGAAGAAGATAATCTAATGTCTAAAAATGCAGCGGCTGATTTAGAGATGTGGAAGCAAGAGGCAGAAGAAATAATGAAAACAAAACAATCAAGGCTAACTGTTGCTGCTTTTAATTACCTTAAAGAAAGTGGCCCTCAGACAATAAAAGAACTACATAAGCATCTAATTGAAAAGCATAAAGACTTGTATGAAGATATTCTGGAAAGCAAACTTGGTGAACTTAAGGATTGGATGAGGCAAAGAGATGGAATATCTTATGATGTCAAAGAAAAGAAGTTAATGGCCGATGATGATAAAATTCTAATGGATAGAGATAATATAATTAAATACAAAACTCCTAAAAAATACAGAAGTGGTAGATTTAAGGTGTATCTTAGAGATGATGAAAATATTAATTTCTTAATTAAGTTAGGAGATGAAACTCTTAGTTGGCTAATTAAATTAGAAAAAGATGATGATATTTTTGATTTATTTGGTAAAGCAGGAAAATATCCAGCAGAAGTCGCTACAAATATTGATAGAAAAAGAGTAATCGATGAAGGAGATATTGAACTTGGTGTTCAAAAACAAGGATATCATGAATACTTTTTGAAAGGAAATAAATTCGAAACAAAGATGCATTTTAGAGTTCTTCCAGTAAAAGATGAAAGAACATGGTTAGCATGGACTGGATATAAACAAAAACCTGCTGACAAAGAAGAAGATGAAGGTCTTTGGGATATTACTGAAGATAAGTTTAGTAAGTTAAAATCAATAGATTAACCTTAATATTCCGCTTCTTTTATATATGAAGAGTTAAAAACTCTGGGATGAAAGAAATGCCGAATGAGGTAATGGCTATAAGACATGATGATTTTACAATCCTCAAAAGTGACGAACTGATGATTGGGGGTTATGCTAGTATCGAAATCGTTGACAAGCAAAATGATTTGATTACACTAAAAGCATTGAAAGAAGCAGTAAATAAATTCATGAATGAGCCAAAATTTAGGAATGTAATGACAAACCATTCAAATGTTCAAGTGGGAGAAGTAATAGATTCATACCGAGACAAAACAGGAAAACTATGGAAATCAGAAGTAGACGATGTGGGATTTTTTGTAGTAATTAAGTTAAGGGATGACATCGAAAAAGCAAAAGAAGTGGGAAGAGGAATTCGCAAAGGGAGTTTGAGGTCTTTTAGTATAGGTGGACAAGCACTACAAAAAGTAAAGAAAAGCAACGAAGAAGTAGGGGACTATAACGAAATCAGCAAACTAGAACTACATGAAGTTACAATATGTGAAAAAGGAATTAACCCCGAAGCGAAGTTTGATATTTTAAAACAAGAAAAAGGAGAAATAAAAATGAGTGATAAACTAGAAAAAGCACTTGAGGAATTGAACACCCTATTGAAAGAGGTTGATATGCTCAAGGAAGACGAAGAGATGGCTGCAAAGCCGGACACCGAAGAAATGATGGACATGGATAAAGAAAAAGGCATGTATGAAAAGAAAGATGAAATGGAAATGGCCGATGATGAAGAAGAAAACATGGGCGAATACATGGATGATGAAAACAAAGCCTACGTTCCAACAGTCGATGGTGCTGGAAATCAAATTGGAGAGCCAGCAGACCGAATCATTATTGAAGGCGGCAAGCCAAAAGCATCAGATATGCCAGTCGTAAAGGCTTTTGAAAATGGAGAGTTCGATACTCTTGATTTGTCAAATTCAAACATCGAGAAAGCATACGAAGCATTCCGTCAAGAACAACTTGAAAAATTGGCTTATGATAATCTAAAGAAGTCCTTTGAGGCTAGATTTGAAACAGAAATCACAAACCGAGAAAATGTTCTCGCAAAGCAAAACTATGATGCACAAGCAGAAATTCATTCCCTTAAGGAAGAATTTACACAATTGCGAAAATCCCTAACTGCTGAAAAGGAAACAATCCTAAAGGCACAAGAGGAATCCGCAATCAAACTCCCAAGTATGGATGAGATGGCTGAAATGGATTGGTCAGACATTCACAAAATGGTAGGAGGAATTTAAAATGAGTGGATATATTAACACAATAGCAGATTTGGAAGCACAAACTTACGGAATGAACTTGCCAGCCGGTAATGCTTTGTTGAAGCAAGCCGGAATGGTTGGAGGAGTTCACACTGGTCATGATGGTGGCCCGAACTTTTCCGGTAGCGGAGTATCTGACGTTAGCGCACTTTACAATGTTGTATATGGACAAAAAGTTTGGTCTATGTTGAACAGAGAAGTTAACGCTTTGTCTATGATTTCAAAGAGGCCATATACTTCTAGTGGTTGGAGAGTTTTGAAAAGCCGTCCTGCTGGTGGAAGCGGAAACACATTCACTGTTGATGCAAGCGGAACAGAGAACTTAGCAGAATTAGGTTCAGACAGTCCAAGAGCAGATATGATTGGTGGTGTTCCAGAAAACGCTGGTCTTTCAACTGCACAAGATGGTCTAGGGCCAATTGCTCCAACTTATGCTCAATTGAACATGAGTCCAAAAGTAGTTGCTCACCAATTTGACTTCTCAGAACTTGCTATGGAAATGGCACAAATTGACGACGGAATTGGCGACATCAGAGCGCAAATGAGAGAAGATATGGGTAAGCATCACGCAGAAGTTCAAAACAAAATGTTGGTTATGCCACTAGAGCATTATGGAGAATCATCCGCAATGCCAAATATTGCTAACAACTTGACATCATTGAACAAAGTAGTTACTTCAAGAGCAGAACTTTTGCTAATTGATGGTGGCGTTATTGCTACTGATACTGCTTCTGCTTCTAATGCACTAGGAAAGATTTACGGAAGTGAAAGATTTTCTGCTGCTTCTTTCTTGGATGCAGAAGTTGATTTCGGAACTGATTATACCGCAGGAAATGTTCGCAGTTTGACTTTAACCCGTCTTAATGACATGGTTCGAAACTTGCGACTTGCTGGTGGTTCACCAAAAGTTATCCTAACTGGATATGATACAATCCAAGCAATCGCTGATTTGCTACAAAGCCAAGAGCGATTCATGGATAGAAAAGAAATTGTTCCAACAGTTAACGGTGTTCGTGGAGTTAAAGGACAAGAAGTAGGTTTCCGTGTGGCAACATACTACGATATCCCACTAATTCCAGTAAAGGACATGGCTCAAACAGGAAATGCTTCATCTAAACTAAGCGATTTGCTATTCCTTGACACAGACCACCTATGGCTCTCTGTCATGAAACCAACACAATACTTCGAAGATGGTATTGCTAATGGAAACCCATTCGGTGTGGGAACTCTAGGAAACAGAGCCCTGTACCGAACAATCGGAGAAGTAGGTTGTTCCTTCTTTAAGGGTCAAGGAAAAATAACAAACATACAGTGAGGAAAAAAGGAGAGGATAAATTATGGCATTTAGTACAGTAATACATTTGGAAATGAATTTAGAAGGAAACAGAAAATTGGTATGTGGACAAACTACATCCGATTCAACCGATGGAAATATTGAAACCGGACTATCATCAGTAGAAAGTCTAGTATTTACCCACAAGGGTTCAGCAGAAGAAGATAAAGCAGCAGTAGTTAACGCTGATTTACCACTAGCAAGTGGAGATGTTGCTATCCATTGTGTTAGCGGTGATGTAGTCTACTTCCAAGCAATCGGCCAGTAAGGTGATTTGAATGGGTCACACTACAACGCTAATTGCTGACCATAAAGGTTTCAGTAGACCAAGGGTACATGGAGATGAATATGTTGTTGATGCACAAATCAATGTTCAAGCATATACGACTAACGGGGAAGTAGTTCTTGCTTCTGAACTTTCATTAGCAACAGTTACCGCAGTTATGATTACAGGTGTAGAAAACGGAGTTTCAAAAGCAGCAGTAATTGAAATTGATTCATCTGGAGATTATGCTTCGAGTTCATCATTCCAAATTTTTGTAACCGACCTTGACGGAACTAACGGTCAAGCATCCGGAGATAATGACGTAGGAATGATTAGAGTTAGAGCATACGGACAAATTGCTTGAGGGATTTGATTGGTTTCAGTTAAATTAAGCGATGAAGCCACTATGCCCTATTTCAAAATAACTCCGAAAATAGAGATATCTAAAGAAGAGTCTCACGGTTGCTCAGTAAGATGGGCAATCGTGAGGCTTTCCGATAGTAATCTTTTCTTTACTTTTGAAGAATCAGATAGGGAAGAACTTATGGCACTAACAAACAGGCTTATGGAAGCAGGTTGTAAAGAAGCAGGAATTGAAACATTAAGTCATCAATCTCTTTGTGACGCTTTACTACCAAAACCTAAAGCAAAACCTAAGCCAAAAACTAAACCAAAGGCAAAGAAAAATTCAAAGTCTTCGGCTTAAATTACCGGCACATTAAATAGGTTGGCCTTTAGTCCAACGAATAGGTGAGCATATGGCAGGTATAGGTGGATGCAGAAGTAGTGGTGTCTTAGGCGCAAGTGCAATTGTAAATAGTGAACAAGCAAAGTTGGTTAGCATACACGCTGCAATTTCAATCTCTGGAGGAGATGCAGTAACAGTTAAGGTTTTCAATGGAACTGATAATACTGGAACAGAACTTGCTAGAATACATCAAGCAACTAATGGTCATTACAACTTAGAATATGATATGCATGGTGTTCTATGTAGGAATGGAATATTTTTGGAAGTAGCGGAAGCAGGAAGTTCTACGGCTAACGTTTCTATTGAGTTCAATTGAGGTGTTATTATGGCAGCATTAAATCACGATACTAGATTAGTAATGACTATTTTATTTGTAGGAACAGTAAGTGGGGCAAACGTATTCTTTTATTCCAAATATGGAAATTTGTTTCCGTATGATGCACTGACTCACGCCTTTGTGTTTGGTTTGATTACCGTAGGTGCTATTATGTGCATCAAGGCCATGTTTGACTTATGGGCTAATGATAAAATTGAACTCTATCTTTTGGATAGAAGAATACAAGCCTATTGGGATAGAAAGCAAAGAGAGGAACAACAAAGACAGAAACTTATGGAGACTGTCAAAAACTACAATCAATATGCTTTACCCAACCAATCCCCTATATCCGCTACTTATGAAGACAACGTAATTAGCAACGAATTCTTATCTACGATTCAACCATAGGTGTAGTCGATGGTTCTTTCCGACATAATGGGATTTAGCGAATCAGACTACTTATACAATCAAAGTAGGGCGCATTCTGCCGATTTGTTTTTTTGGAAAGTTAGGGCTTGGTTTTGGGGAATTACCTTTACTCTGTCATTTTTTCTAATTGGAAATATCATGGGTGCTTTAGGTATAGACATAATGGGTTCCATCACAGAGGCAGTTATTGACTGGTGGAATCATTAGGTGTTACAATGTCGATGCTTGCTGGCTTTGCCGTAGTAGTAACAGAAGCAGCAATATCATTTTTCAAAAGAATACATGCGATTAATTTTGGAGTTTATGGTGC
>TARA_R100001463_G_scaffold70893_1_pt1 | contig 22683 bp, 36 predicted proteins | sample TARA_R100001463 | Tara Oceans TARA_R100001463 (sample SAMEA2622242) | marine metagenome | biome: marine biome (ENVO:00000447); feature: deep chlorophyll maximum layer (ENVO:xxxxxxxx); material: "saline water (ENVO:00002010), including plankton (ENVO:xxxxxxxx)" | depth 40 m
AAAAAAAGATTAGAAGTAATGGGTTCTTTTGCTGGTAGGACACAGCTACAAAGAGATTTACTTCAAGACCCTTTGTTTTTAAATAGACCATCTCTAAGATTGTTTACTCAGTTTAAAACATTTGGAGTTAGAAACGCTAACTATATGACTAAGTCAATAGAAAATGATTTATATAATTACAATTTTATGCCTTTACTAAGATTAGCGGCAACAGGAATAGCTGGTGCAGGTATAGCTTTAAAAGCAAAAGAAAAAATTAAAAACTTTTTTTCGGGAGAAGAGTCTTATGAACCTGAAAAATTTATTAATACAGATGGTAAAGAAATCATAGAAGCTATCTCTTCAGTTGGTGCATTTGGTTGGTTTTCCTCTGTACTATCTCCATTAATAGAAGATGGTAAAGGATTTGGTTTTGTAGATACGGCTAAGTTTTTAACTCTTCCAGCTTTCTGGTCTGATATTGAAAACGCATTTAAAATATTATCTTCTATGGAAAAAGATTTTTCTAACTATAAAGGAGAAGCTATAACTAGAGTACCAAATAAACTACTTAAGTTAACTAACTCACCTATAGGTAGAGATATAGCTAAAGCAGTAGAGACTAAAGGATTAAAAGAGGGAAGAATTAAATCTTTAAGGTCAAGAAGATTAGGTGATTTAAGAAGTGCTCTTATAGAAGATAGAGGTTCTGAAGCTAGGGCAAAAGCAAAGCAAGATATTAGAGATTGGAATAGATACATATCAAGTTTACCTGCTTACTATAGAAAGTATAGACTAGCTCCAACAGATATTAGAATAGAAGAAATTATAAAAGCTATAAAAAGAAAAAGGGAAAAAGAAGTTTAATGTCTAGTATAAAAGATTATTTAAATACATCAGCTCCTTCTTCTACAGGAGTACATAGCAATATAGATAACTTAATATTAGAAGCAGAGTTAAATAAGTTTGATAAGACTGGTGTTATGTACGCAGATAGGAGAGGTCAGTATGTAGGTGGCGTAGACCCTGTTGTAGAGAACGTAGCTATGTCTCCTATACTTACACTGAAAAGCTTAGGTGATGTAGGTAGAAAAATATTAAGTAAGACTGGCTTACGTAACCCTGTATCCCATCATACATTTGGTTCAAATGCTTTAAATATATTAAAATCTAGAAATATTAAGGGAACAAGTTCACAGTTTCCGGGTAAGCCATTTAAAGAAAGCTTTGCTGATAAAAAAATAAGAGAACTTTATGGAAAAGGATTACCTTTAGAAAAATCTCCAGCAGTATCTGTTACTAGAGACCCTATGTTTACATCAAGACCCCATAGTAATATAGGCACAGATATTAAATTTGTATTAGATAGAGATGCAATGGTTAAAAAGGGATTCAGCATAAAGCCATATGCTGAGACTAATTATAGAAAAACACTTACGGAAAGTCTCGATTTAGACCATTATAAAGAAGTATTTGGTAAGTATGCAAAACAAATGAACCCTAGGTTCGAATTTGAAGAAAGAGTAAGAGGGAATATACCTATTGATAATGTTAAGTTAATAGATATATTAAAATTTCCTAAATGGAAAATGGAAAAAGAATTACCAAGCGTACTTAGAAGAAAGTCTAATATTTTACACGAAATTTTATCGCAAGATATACCTATGGTTATGAGTAGTAAAGCTAAAGAACAAATATTAGATATGTTAAACAATAAAGAATTATTAACTAATAGGGAAATTAAAAAAATAATTAATACTCCTACGTATAATTTTGACCCTTTTAAAAGACGCACTCCACCTTTTTATTAAAAAGGATTAGGCGTACCTCTTACTCCATCCCCTCTATTATTAGCCATAGCTACAGCTTCTTGCTCTGAGTCTGTTACTGTACAACTGTTACCGTGATAACCTACCTCACAAGAATTAGTTTGTCCATATCTATTCTTAGCTACTATAAGCTCTAAGTAGCAATCACTATTACCATCATCACCATATCTAGATACCCAAGGGTAATGAGAGAATACTACTATCTCTGCGTCTTGCTCTAAGTTACCAGACTCTGCTAGGTCAGATAACCTAGGTACTCTGTCATTTCTATGTTCCATATTCCTATTCATCTGAGATACTAATATAACAGACATATCTTCTGACTTAGCTAACCACTTGTAGTTTCTACTTACATCTCCTATCTTAAGTCTTAAGTCTCTTCTATCTTGAGGTGGATGCTCTATTAATCCTATGTGGTCATCAATAACTACATCTGGCTTTACTGCTTTTATCTCTCTAAATGTATTCTCCATATCCCTAACGTCATCAAACATAAATAACTTACCATTGTATAGTTCTGATATTTTTGCAGACACATCTTCTATTACTTTACTATCTATATCTATATTGTTACGAAGGTTTCTGTATTGTATAGCATCTGATTCCATAGCTAAAAACTTCTTCATCATCTCTGTGTTAGGCATCTCTCTATTAAACATAGCTACCTTCATACCTTGATGTACTAAATTCCTAGCTATATTAGCTGATACTGTAGTCTTTGCATTACCCGGTCTACCTGCTATAATAGTTATCTCACCTCTAGTCATACCAGTAATCACTCTGTCTAAGGTATGTATACCTGTCTGTATAAGAGTAGTAGAATTAAATATAGACTCTTTAGTTTTATCTAACAAACCATCTATATTAAAAGTCTTATTAGGTTGTAGCTTTATTATATTGCCTATTGTAGTATGAGCATCCTCTAGTAACCTATTAGTATCAAGTGAGCCATCGTTTATATCATTTGATATAGTATGCATTTGCTTATCTAGTATTCTCCTAAGATAGTAAGAGTGCAATCTCTTTGCATATGTATTAGCTTTCGATGGAGAGATAACTTTTTCCAAGAACCCACTAATCTCATACATAGAATGATAACCATCCTTAGAAGAGCCAACCTCTTCACATACTGTATTTAAATCTATATCAATACCTCTGGAGTGTAGCTTGTCTAATGCTTTCCAAACCTTTTGATTGAACGATGAGTAGAAGAAGTCATCATCCGGTATCCATTGTTTAACAGGGTCTATATACTCACTATCCTGTATTAAGCATCCTAACAATGCTTTCTCTAATTCAACACTATTCATATTAATCCTTTAATTTTGGTGGTATCCTATCTAGGTTCTTTCTCTCATACTCTTGCCGTAGTAAATAACTTTTATTCTCATTTTTTATTACAGCAGATAAATACTTTATACCATAACCTTTATCTACACCACTTTTTTTTGCAAACTTATTTATAGATTCAATAACAATGTTATCATCTATACCTTGTATCTCTGTAAGTAAACCACACATATCTACATCTTGTATGTTCCAATGAGTAGAGAGACTAGAAAATATTTTATCTACAGCCTCTAAAACTCTAGGAGACCTAGCTAATCTTAATCTCTCTAAGCTCAATGAAACATCTTTCTTATTTATTGTGCCTTTACATAATGGACACTTAGCCACAGGAATCACAATCCTTTTTATTTAATGGTACGTTATTAAATATATTAGGACTTAAATACCTATCTCCTACAACTCTACCTCCAGAATCCATACTTCTAGTCTCGTAAGGTCTCTTACATTTAAGACATTTAAAAACTTCTGAAGTACTAACTTCTTTAATCTTCCTACCTTTTAACTTTCTGTATATCTCTGTACTACCACTTGCAACATCTACACACTTCCAATCTATCCAATCTTTTCCTAGATAATAAACTAAATCAGCGACTTTAGCTTTTGAAATATCTTCGTACTCCCCGTAACTTCTTTTACTAGAGATATTAATGTTAGAAATATTGTCATCTCTATTATAACGTACGACTTGCCTCTTGACTCTTTTACTAATTGAAGGTGTAATCCCTCTATTTCCTCCGAAGGTTTCAACCATTCTGCTATCCTTTTTCTTACTTTACATTGTACTGTAAATTCTTCTATTACCATATCTACTTCAGCGTGTAATCCTAAAGACCTACCATCAGAACCCCACGCTCTCTTTGAATCTAATCCAAACTCAAGAGCTTTATTAACACACTCTCTCTCGTAACGATTACCTTTTGCTTTGCTTTTTGATGGCACGTCTACTCCTTCTTTTCTTTCTCTTCTTTGGGAATGGACTCTCTAGAAACTTTATTAGTCCCTTGCTTGCCTTCTGTAAGAATGTCATCTATTCTCTCCTTCATAAACTTAGTATATTTTTCCGTATCTCCTTTCATCTCTAGGTAGTTATATAGAAAGTCACTAAGTATTGTTAACGATGATTTATTAGATAAAGCTATCTTAGTTAAAACATCTAGTTGTTTTATTACTTCTCTATTAGTTATTTTATTTTTTCTTTTCATATATTCCTTTATAGAAACAGGGGAGCAGAGTGCCAACCCTTTCTTTTAAATACAACACTATACTCACATAATAACACGAGAAACACTCCCTGCTTACTTATTTTATTCTGCTTACAGGATAAGAGGTTATTGTTTTTAATCGAGCTCCCCATACGTTTCTAATTATTTAGAGATTTCTTTCTATTCTATTTAACCTTACAGTAATGAATGCCCATAGAGCAACTCCATATAAAGTCTGTATAATCGTATCAAACTCTTGAGTTTGTAGTATTTCTATCATAGTATATTCTATCATATCCTCTCCTTATTTAAAATTAAGAGGGTGTTTAATGGTACACCCTCAAAACCATTAGGCTTACTTAGTTGTTAGACTATATACAGCAAACCCTTTCTTGTTCATTCTAGTGGTTATATCCATACTAAACGTAGTTCGTAGTATGTGTATGATAGAAGCTAATCTATATACACCGAATCTACTGATAGCTGATTTCGCTGTTAAGTTCTTTCCTGTATTTAGAAAGTTCATTACTTTAACCACTTGGCTTTTTCTTTTTCTAGGCATTTTGCCTCCTCTTTGTATTTATCTCTTAGCTTTTTAATTAATAGATAGTCTTCATTACTATTAAGTTCGTATACACTTCTATATTTTAAAACATCTCTTGCAGTTGAAGTCATATATTCCAAACCTTCTAGCCATCCAAACTTGCTAGTAAATTTATCCTCTATCTCATTCCATTTTACTACTGTCATTAGGTACTCCACCATATTCATCATAGACCCTACTAGGATATAGCTCTTCCTCATCTGCTGTCATACCATCTGCTATATTTATCTCAGCTATCCTATTGTATTCTTTCTTTAGCTTATCCTTCAAAGCCTCAGCCTCTTTTATATATAAGTCTGATTCTTTGTGGTAGTGAATTAATACGTTTAGAGACCTAATGATTACTTCGTATTCGTTATTAGTTACTTTCATTTAGAATGGTAGGTCGTCTACATCTACTTTACCATTCTTCCAAGAGAAAACATTAAACGCTTTAGGACTTACCATATCTTCTCCATCTCTATTTGTCCAGCTCTCGTGCTTTACTCTTATGATTGCAGGTTTACCCTCTGAGTTTGTAGGAGTTAATGTAGGTAGTGCAAACACTTTCTTACCATCTACTTCTTTCTCTTCAGGAGATATACCTAATGATTCTAAAACCTCTTTAAACTCTCTATTACCTCCAGAGTTAGGCTCTAGGTTAGGACTATCAGGATTCTTAAACCTAAAGAAACCTTTAGACCTTACTGTTTTACCTACGAATAAGTTCCCACTATGTTCTCCGAATTGTTTATCAGAGTTCTCAGTAGCTAACTTAAATGTTAGATTATAAATGTCAGCCATATACTTACCTCGTATAACGACATCCTCTTTCATAGTAAATTCCTTTACGTGAGCATAGTACTCACCTTCTGGAATCATTACGTTAGGCTTATCTAGTGAAGGGTCATAGTATGATTCACCACCCATAACACCACCTAATACTGCGTCTATTGAATTACTCATTTATTGTTTCCTCTTTTAGTTGATTTATTCTACTTATTACTTTACTCATATCTCGCTTCTCTACGTCACCATTTTCTATTGAGCTAGATATTTTTGCTTTCCACTCTTCGTCTAAACCTTTCATCTCTGCTATCAAATACTCTTTATCTTCCTCACTTAACGAAGGGTCTTCTACTCTATTACGATACACATCATCTGCTATGTTTAAGTACATATTAAAAGCCTTCTTAATACAATCTGTATTAGCTGATTTAATATCATTACCAACATCAACGAACCCACTACCATCTCTCTTCTGCATTATTCTATGAGCCGCTGTCATATCACCTTCTCTCCATATACCACCCTCAAACCATTTCAATCTACCGTGTACCATAAAGGCTTCACTACCTAAGTTGTCTGTATTAACTATAGTCCAAGACCAACCCGGATAGTACTTATCTGCAACTGAACGCATATAAGAATACTCTACATAGTCTGTGCCCATCTTATTCTTTACAAAAGACTTTGGTGTATCTACATTAGATACAGTATTATGTAAGTCTCGTATAACATCAAATCCTAGGTCAGTAACTATTTCTGTAGGATTCTCTACTACTTGTACTTCATTACTCATTCACACTCCTTTCTTTTATTTTTATTATCTGTGCTGATAGATATACACAAGCATCAAGTAACTCTTCCAACGTCTCTTTCATCCAATCTCTACCATCGTGTACATCTAGTTCTTCATTGTATTCTCTCTTACCTTTCTCTAACCTTTCTTCTATGAGAGAAATTATATGTTTATTATCTTTAGACATTTAAGCCTCTGCTTTACTAGAGGATAGCATACCACTTATTATAGAGTCATCATCTGTTAACTCCTTAGCTTTCTCTAGAGATTTCTTAAACTCTGGTAGCTCTTCTTCTTGATTAGCAACTACCACCATCAAATGCATCAGAGCCATCTCCATCTCCATAACTCTATTCTCTATGTCGTCTATCCTATTTATTATCTTTGTCTTTTCCAAAACTCCAAACCTCTACTATATCTGTTTTCCAATTACCTTCTCTATTTAAATTGTTAGAGAATAACTCTGCATCTCTTCTCTCTTTAAATAATCTCTTTGGGTATTTGTTGTTTACTTTATTAGAGAAAGCACCACCTCTTATCATCCACCAATCAGAGCCATCTCTATTTTCTTTTATTGCCCACGCTCTAGTTTTATCTATACTATCCTTAGTCATAACACCTCCTTAATTTACGTATGGACAAACATCTCTTACAGAACAGTAAGACTTACACTTAACACCATTCCAAGTCTCGCTATCTGTACACTTATTAGGGAGTTCCTTACTCTCCAATGCTTTGAGTAGTTCATCTTTCTTATTATTAAACTTGTACTCTAAGTGTTCATTATCTATAAAAGGAACTTCTATCATATATATATTTCTATCAATACCTCTGCTAGTTGCTACTTGTAATCCACCATCCCTAACTGTAGCTTGTATATACATACTGTTTACTTCCAGACCTTTTTGCTTTTCTAGTAAGTATCTGTAGAAGTTTAACTGCCATCCCCAATCTTCTAGGTCTGCTTTATCTTTATCTATATAGAACTCTTTTACTCTTCTAGGTGTACCTTTCTTTCCGTGTCTACCACTAGTCTTATATACTTCAGTAGGGTGAAAGGAATGTCTTACCTGTATACCTAAAGCCTTAGCTATCTTATATGAACCAGACATTTTATAATCTACTAACATCTTTCTCTCTACGTCATACAAGTCTGCAGTTCCTGTTATACCATTGTATTCTAGGTCTACCTCTGTCATCTGACTAGAGTTATCTAGTGCTGATTTCTCTAGTAAGTCGTGATGTCTTGTACCTGCTATAGAAAATGCTTGTGAGTCTGGAGACTCAAAGTAATCTGCAGTTCTCTGTAGGTAGGATTGACAAGTACCACTTAATAACTCTGTAGTAGAAGGCATCCTATCAGAAGGTCTCTGTTTAGACATCTCTAGTAATGTAGGTAGAGTAACACCCATTCTACCTAAGTCTACTTTATTATTAGCTACATCTTCTAGTGATATTGTATCTCTATCAGGGTATCTAAATCCAATTAATGGCATCTCTTCTTCCTCTTCTTAGCTTCTTTATGCTTAGAAGTTACACAACATTTATTACTTGTGCAAGCACTTTTTGGTTTTGTAGAGAGAAATCTTTTAATCTCTCTAAACATAGTACGTTCATCTAAGTAATCGTAGTCTAATAGTAATGATTTTACTTTGCCCATCTCTCTGTTGCCTCCTCTCTTTCCCCTCTAAACTCTGGAAAGTTTGACATTTCAGCTTGTGAATCTATATACACCAGCTCTTCTTCTAATGTTTCTACGTCTGATGCTATAGAAGATACTGCAATACCATATTCTTCTAGCTTATCTGATATAGTATACTCTATAAAACTTTCTAGAGTTACGCCTTCCTGTAGAATCCTATGGTCTCTCTCTGTGTTGTTATCTACTTTTAACTGTAGGTTTATTACTTTGGTCATTATACTTCTCCTTTGTTTGTATTATAAAAACTTATACTGTCTCTTAAGAAAGTAAGAGTGAAGTTTATCACCTATAACTTTCTTAAATTCTTTACCTTTGTCTTCTCCTAAAAATCTATCTATATGTTTTTTACTCTTCTCTAACTCTATACCTTTTTCTATAATTGCATTTAGTATACGAACCCAGTTGCGTATCTTCGTAGGGTTAAGAGTTCCAGAGTGTAGTCTGAACTCTAAGCTACCGTGAAAATACCTAGAGTGTATATTAAGACCACAGTACCTAGCATCATTGTACTTGTCTACACTAGGTACAGAACCCATATACTCATAGTACTCTTCTACCAACATCTCTTCACTATTTATACTTAGCAGAGTATCTATACTCATTGGGAACTCTTTACACCACCTAGAGTCTTGCCTAGATGGAGGCATCATAGACTTTAGGTATGGCTCAAACTCTTTGTATACTATAGCTATATGAGCAACTTGTCTATAGTTTAAGTTAGTAGAGTCAAAGTGTACGTGTAGTCCACAACTAGAGTTTACTATTGCCTCGTGTTCTATTGCCCACTCTGAAAGGTCTCGTATCTGTTGATATAGTATATCCCCACTTGAGGGAGAACTAACCATCTCTATACCTTCATAGTCGTCTATAGCATTTATAGAACCATCATAGGTATGAGCCCAGTTCTTAGGGTAGTACATACTATCTTGGATAGGGTACATACATTCAGCCTCTATACCTACTAACCTATTAACATTTAAATAGTCAAATGTTTCTGCTACTCTAGACCTAATAGGAGGCTCTGCATTCTCTATTCTATCTATACACATAGATAGACGACAGGGTTCGCAACTATCACAGTATGGTTCTTCATTATGGTAGTATGTTTCATCTCTATGTATCTCAATCTCACAATCATAACAATAAGTATAATGTTCGCTGTAGCAATCATCACAGTAGTACATTCCACTTTCAGTAGTAGATACTTCTTCTAGTTGTATCTCATCTCCACAGCTCTCACAACTACAGTACTCTTCATAGTAACAATCATAACATAGATTATGATTTACAATAGAAGTTGTACTCTCTTCACAGTTACTACAGACTAGTTCTTGCTCTCTATTTGTTTCCATACTACACTCCTATGTTAGTAGTAATAATCCCTAGTACGAAAGTGTTAATAACTTTAATCCAATCCATTTTCTTTAGAGCATCGAATATACGAGTCTCTATCTCTTCATCACTCTCTTCTATTTCTATATTACCTAGAGTAGAAATCTGCTCTTGCAAAAATTCTAGATACTCTTCATAAGAGTGTTTATTTAGAAAAGGATTCTTTTTAGCTCTATCATATAAAGTCTCTATAATATATTTCTTAGACTTTAACTTGATAGGGTTGGGTAATCCTATAAGTATTACCTTCTTCTTAGAAGAGTACTTTGTCATCATTGTTCTCCTTATCTGTTTTAGTATAGGTCGGGAATTCTATTGAATACTCACAGTCTATACATATGTTCTCGTTAGCTATAGTTATAATCTCTTCATTGTCTACCCACTCATAACAGTAGTTACACATCAGTTCTTGACGACTTGGCATTAGAGACTTACTTGCTGGACTTGGGTTCATATCACAGGTAACGTAATTTGTAGAGCGACCACTCCATCCATAGCCACCATAGTAGTTAGTTATCTTGTTCCATTGACTTATAGTATGGAAAGATTCTTTCTCTACATTAGGTTTACTAGAGAAATTATCTGTGTCATACGTATGTATATAGTCTTCTACTACTTTACTAGTAGGTAGCTTTAGACCTGCTTTAGTCATAGATACATCTAATATCTCTTTAGTAGATGCCCATAGAAGTATCCTAGCTTTCTTCCAATAGGCTATGTACATAGGTCTACCAGACTCTCTAGCTAAGTGTATCTTCCTGTTACTGTCTTTTATCCAAGTTATAGCGAAGTCTCCGTCTATATCTTCGAATGCGTTCTTCATTTTGTTTCTATTAAGAGATGCGAAGATAACTTGAGAGTCTACCTCTACACTCTTTCCTAGAGACTTTGCAACCTTATTGTAGTTATGTATTATACCATTGTGAGCACCTACTACATCACCTACAGTAAAAGGATGAGCGTTACGAGTCTTTATCACTCCGTGAGTAGCTAGTCTTACGTGACCTATAGCTATAGTAGTATCTACGTTGATACTATCTAGAAGTTCATCCCAATCTCCAGTAGTTACTAGAGTAGATGAATCAAGTAGAGTCTTGTATGTCTGTCTACTATTTGGTTGTATGATAGACATTCCTGTACTATCTGTACCTCTAATAGAGGACTCGTCTGCTAGTTCCGTTAGTACATCTTTCAACATCTCTAGTTGATTTTCTGTTTGATGTCCGCTAGTCTTAGCGAACCCGAATATACCACACATATATGTAGTCTCCTTATTTGTTTCTGTTTATTCTCTTCTCTATGTATGCTGTACTCTCTCTACCACCAATACTATCTATAATATCCATAGCATTACTAGTCCTAGAAAGTACCTGTTGATACAATTTTTTATTTCTATGTAAATCTTTAGAGGTATCCATTAGTCTATTAAGGAACTTTATCCACTCTCTAATAGGTGGAGAGTAAATTTGTCCCTCGTGATACCTAAACTCTATAGTACCTAAGAAGAATCTAGCGTGTAGATTTGTACCTATATATCTACCCTCGTTGTATCTTCCTACATTATATTTACTCAGTGTCATATTGTAGTACTTACTTACTAGAGTAGGTAAGTCTTCTATCTCTTCAATCATTGTAGGAGACATTGTTATTCTCCTAGCATAATTATTCTCTCTTCTGTCGCTAGGTAAGGATTCGTAGATAGTATCTTGTATAGAACTAGACAACATTAGTAGGTTTTTAATCTCTCTAAATCCAAAGTCTATAGCATTCATATGTATATGTATACCACAACTTTTATCTACGTAATTGTCGTGTCTCCTGTGTGCTTTCTCTAAGTCTGATAAGGCAACAGATACTTCAGAGCCAACTAATGGTCTAGCTGTTCTGTACTCTACCCCACCTTCTGATAGAGAGCCATCACCTACTACTTCAAATTGACTAGGTATACGTTCGCAATCTACATATTCTTCTTCGTCTGAGTACTGAGTAATAACCTCACTCTCTATACCAATATGTCTAGTATAAACCTTGTCCATATGTATTACATTAGGTAGAGACATACTTTTGTACGGACTATATAGTCTATGGTTTAAGTGTAGATTAGCACAATTACTACAGTATCTATCTCCGTCTAAATCAAAATAGTCTCCAACAAACTTTTTTAGTGCACTAATCCTAGAAGAAAGTTTATCTATTGAATGTATATGGTCTAAGTCTACCTTGTCTATCTTTTTACACTTACTACATTCTTTATAGAGAAGAAGAGAGCAACTAGTATGTAAGAACTCTATACCCATATCTTTACAGATACCCTTAAATTTCTCTCTAAGTCTTTGTCTATGTGGAATATTAATAAAGGTATCAGTATCTAGGCAAACCCCACAGGGAACTTCTACTTCTCTAGTACAAGGCTCACATATAAAGTTAATCCCAGCTACTCTACTCATACCTCTATGGTCTAATTTTCTACAGTAATGACATCTAGTATAAGGTATACTAACTTTTCTTACAGAGTTGTAGGACATAGATAGAACTTTCTGTACTCTTATATCTAGGTAGAATCTATTAGGATAAGATACTCTACTATCAAATCTATCTACAAACTTATTCTCTTTCCAAAGTTTATGTACATTAATCCAAGAGGTATAGTTAGAACTATACCTAGATTGTTCTCTACTATCTATGTACTCTTCTGTTATGTAGTACGAAGCATTATCTCTATGTATTAAATCCGTCTCTACATTCCAAGGATGTGTTATCATTGTAGAATGATTACCATAGCCTATAATAGTAGGCAGCTCATCTCTGTAATGTTTACTACAGAATAGTATATCTCTAACTCTAGCTACTACAGTTACATCATTATAGATACCTTCAAGTACTACATTAGGCTTTCTCTCTACGTCATTAGTAGTCTCTTCACTTACATCTACATCTAATACATCTACTAGTCTGAACAGCCTAGATTTTATAGTAGGTAGAAAATTAAAGTGGCGAACACTATCTATCATTGTTTCATCTATTAGAATATCATCTACAGAATCACTAGTAAATCTATAACCTTTCTCTACTACTCTAGTATGACTATAGTTAGTTAAGTAGACTTCATTTGAATAGAACATCTCTAGCCTCCCTGATTATACATAGAATATAATCTTTGTAGAGTACAACAAATCCACTAGACAATATAGTCAGTAGACTGAAGTGATGCTCTCCACAAGAGCCTAGTAGATGATGTATTATCTCTCTCATAATAACCTCTCTATTAGTTTTTTTCTCTACGACAAAATACTAATATATCGTACTTTGGCGTACCATTAACTTACTAAATAATAGGGACAATGTCAAGAACTTTTTTTGACAACATTCTACTAGAAACAACCTCTAATAGCATACCCTACGAAATATATTGCTACGTAAATACCACCTACTAGCAATACTATCTCTAAGAAACTCTCTACTCTTTCGAGTATATCTTCTAGTATCTCTACTATTTTACTCTCTATCTTTCCCATTCTATTATTCCTTTATAGTTTTATCCTGCTCTCCAATATACCTTACCTCTATACTCTTTGAACTCTAGCATCTTCTCTCTAGTATTATACATAGTTAGAGCAGAACCTCGTACTAGAATTTCAGTAGAGTTTTTAAACTCTCTAGGTTTATAGGTGTAGTACTTTCCAAAGTTCTCTTTTAAGTAGTGTACTACAAACCACCTACCTCTGTAATTTTCTTTCTCTTTAATTACTTCCATTCTACTATTCCTTATTTCTACCAAGTCTTATCACTCTTTAGTATTGGTCGTAGAATCTTCGGGTCGTACTTCCTAGCCTTTCTCCGAGTGTATGGAGTCCCTACTACCATCTTTCTACTAAAACTTTTCTCTCTCTGAATCTGTTTCTCTATAGCTTCACCTCTCTCTTTACCATCTAATGTAGTTGCTAGAGTTATTCTCTTGTAGGAGTAACCTCTATCTACATTATGTACATCTACCTGCTTACTATCTCTGTATGCTTTCTCTCTGATTAACTCAATTAGAGTCCAATTCTGTAGAATTGTATTACTCTCTATGCGAGTCAAACTCTCTCCATTTTCTTTTATCTCTAAGATATATTTTCTACTTTCCATATCTCTACTAATATATATCTCTAAGAGACTTTCTACTTTATACCTGTAGTTATCCAATGGAGTAGGAGATTGCATATCTACCAATATATTATCTCTACTCATTTTTACCTCTACTATTTATCATTCTACTATTTATCTATCTATTAAATTGGTGTCTACGAATTATCTTAATAGAAACCAAGTTGCTATATAGATTTTTTTATCTCCAGAGGGTTACCTCTCTACGGATAACCCTCTACAGTTTTTTTTTTCTACTTCTTACAATTCAGAGATACTTCAGATATACTAGAACCGGTATCTCTTAAATTGTCATTCCATTCACTTAAATTAGAAGTTGCAACTTCTACGAAAGTTGCCCACGCTTGTTGTACTTCGATCGGTGCAAAATCCAATTTACCAGTTCTTGGCATAGAAACTCTGCCTAGTCTTACTGCTTCATCTAGTTGTGATTGCTCTATGATTCCAGCTTCTACTAAAGATTTCATAGAAGCGTAGCTTGTCTTGTTATTATTCATTCTCTAACCTCTTGTTATTTGTTAATAAATTCATATCGGATTATATATATAAATATGCATATGAGTCAAGAAAATAATAATAAATTAACATATGTTAATTAATTCAAAATGTATAAAAAAACATTAGGATTATTAAGAAAAAATTTGTATGAGTTAAATTTGAAGTTGAAGAAAATTTCGCATAATATATATTATGTATAATTGAAATGATGCAATTTAAAACAACCTAGAAATTAATACCTTTTAAGTTAATATCCTAGAATTATTTTTTTGAGCGTTATGAGCGTTTGGTTTTTAAAATATTGAGTTTAGTTTTCGAATACTAGTTCGAACTTTCGAATCATAATTCGAATTTTCAACTAACGAGTCGAATTTCAAACAGGATTAGGGGGCGGGGGTAATACGCAAAGAAGACTCACACACAATTTTTGTATATTTTTTTAGAACATAGGTGGGTAATTATGCCTTGTACTGGCTAGTTTCGTCTATATTGTATCCTGCGTCCATTATTTCCAGAGTATCAGCATTTTGTAGTCTTCCTACAATTTCAGCTAAAGTGTGTAAAGTTCTACCTGTAGGGTCAATAATGTCATATACGTCTATTCCGTGGGCTAATTCAATAGATTTATTTATATTATCGTAGATAGTATCTTCACTATAATCGTTGTCTAATGCTTTTTGTAGTCTAGTTTTCATTTTCTCAACCTTTTTGTTACTGTAAGTTACTAACATATCAGTAAACAATACAAGTGTTTTTAAAAATATTTCGTAAAAATTTTCAGTATCTTTGATTAGTACTTATAAGTTATATACTAGAATAGTTCTATTTGGCTCTATATTACCTTTTAATCAAGAGATTATCTGTTTAGTGGGTATTCGTATCGCTTAGTAGTAATTCTAACAGTTTTGGAGGTATTTCATTAGTTTTACTATTTAGTCTATAATATAGGTAACTAAGGGTTTCGTGCTCTGCTTCGTTGCCTCTTACTCCTGCTGTTTGAGTAATCTTCTCTACTTCATACTCTTTTACGGTTACTTCCTTTGTTTCTTCCCATATTGCTTGTTCGAACAGCTTGTCTAGGTTTTCTATCTGACTTGTCTTTACTGGGGTTAGAATTAAAAATCCTATCGTAATTTTCTTTATAACGTTTAACATCATTTATTCTACTCTTGTCTCCTTTGCCATTCATCTGATTTCCTTTTTCTTTCTTTATATATACGTTAGTATATATATTTCTTTCTTTATTTAGTTAAGTAGTTAGTTTCTTGGCTTAGTTCGCCTAATAATTTAATAAGAAAAAACAAATTTTACAAGTACTTTATTAATATTAATATAAAATAAAATAATACTTGCATATATATATAGTTTATTTATATATTAATACATAGATTATGAATAGAATAAAAACAATAGCTCAACTAAACTGTGCAAACTGGAATACTGGTAAGTGTATCGGATGTGTATTTTCTAATAAGAAAGATAGATTAGGTTATTTTATAGACTCAAAGCTTAGTGGGAAAGACTGTAAAGTAGAAGAGGGTTGTGATTACTTTGAATCCATAGTCATACCGGGAATAGCTGATGACCGTATACGTAAGTCAGCAAAGAAAATGAGAGGTTTGTAATGAGAGTATTTACTGCATTAGGAATAATGTTTTTAAATTTTTATTTTGTAATAGAAGCACTTGTGCTAGCAATAATAATTAAAGCGATAATGGGGTTTTATAAATGAAAAGAGCTATAGTAACACCAGATAAGCATTTTCCCTTTGAGGATAAACCAGCTATAAAGGTTTTATGTAAGGCTATCGAGTTAGTAAAGCCAGATATATATATTGACCTAGGAGATACAGGAGAGTGGGAATCTGTTTCTCATTGGCAATGGAAGAAAAAGAAAAGACCACCATTAGAATATCAACTACCTTTTGTTGTAAAGGAGATAGAAGCTGTAAATAAAGGTATGGATGTAATTGATAAGTCTTTGGATAAGGCAGGGACAAAGGAGAGGCACTTCATTGAAGGTAATCACGAAGACTGGCTTAATAGATTTTGCGAAGAAAACCCATACCTATCTAAGCAAATGCTTGTCCCAAATGCTCTTAAACTTAAAGAGAGAGGATATAAATATCATAGAATTGGAAAGATGCTTAAAATCGGAAAGCTCAACTTTTATCACGGACATCATTTCGCTGGTGTTCATCATACTCGTAATCATCTCATACGTCTCGGTGGCAATGTCATGTATGGACATCATCACGACATACAACAATCTAGTGTCACTCATATAGACGGTGTAAAGTCTGCTTGGTCTATAGGTTGTTTAAAAGATATGAGTGCAGAGGCAAACGAGTGGTTAGGAAACAGGCAACACAATTGGCAACACGCTTTTGCTATTGTTGATTTTCATCCTAATAAAAACTTCAACGTTACAGTTCATCAGATTGTAAATGGAGTAAGTACTGTAGATGGTAAGGTACTTAAGGCAAAGTGAAAAAGAAAAAGATAAAGAGCATTGAACACCCTCTATTCCAAGATGAAAAGGAATTTAAGCACTATATGCCTAACAAGGCTTTAGTTACTGACTGGAGAAATGGTTTAGAGGGTGATTGGGTTCTTGCTGACGATGGTCAAGTATGTATGATATTGAAAAGAGGGGGGTTGAAAGCGTCAGGTACAGATAAAATTTATAATTACTACGTTAGGACTGTTATGGGTTCTTACATTTGTAAACCATCTAATGAAATGAAAGGTGATATAAAACGTAATATATATACATTTGGAAAAGATAAAACAAAGTATGATATAAATAAAGATAGGGTAAAGCCTACATCTAAAGAGTTTTTATTTGCTAAGTATGTTGCAAAAGGTGATAACATAACAGACGCTTTTATATCTGCTTATCCTACGAATAATAGGATTTACGCAGAAAGAGAAGCTAAGATTTTAATGAATACAAAAAGGGTACAAGGTTTGATTAAAGAAGAGATAGCAAAAGTTATGAATGAGGCTGATATAACGCCTCTTTATATACTAGAAAAGATGAAAGACATCATTGAGTCTGATGCCTCTAGAGATAGTGATAAAGTTTCCTTACTTAAAGAGCTTGTTGCTATAGCAGGAATGAGAGATACAGAAAAGAAATCAGAGTCTGTAACTGTATTCCAAGGTTTTTCTCCAGAACAGTTAGATGCAATAGGTGGTAACAACGTAAAACAAATAGCGAAAGCTGAAAGGACAGAAGAAAAATGAACCTATATGAAGTATGCATACAGGTGTTAGAACAAGCCGGTGAAAATGACAATGACTTAAAAGACAGTATGTCAAGAGAATATATAGCTAATGAGATATATGAGCTGTTTTATGAGTATCAAGTGTATAGTGAAAAGTTTGATACTGGATATATAGAAGACGTAAAAGACTTTTGGGACTACAAGAACAGGTTTAATGAAGACAGATAAGTTAGCAGTATACGGAACTCTTCGTAATGGAAAGAGGGAGACGTGGAAGGTAGATGGATTTAACTTGTACTTTCCCGGTCATAGAAATTATCCTGTTGCAATGCCAAATGAAGACGCTAGTAACTTAGTTGTAGAGGTTATAGACGTAGATGAGCAAGACATAGATAATTATGATGTATACGAAGGAGTTGACTCTGGATTATATGAAAGAAGACTTGTTAAGGCTTATAGAGGTGATAAGAAGGTAGAAGCTTGGATGTATACTATAGGAACATTACTACTTCAAAGTACTGGAGTGTTTCAAGAAGTTCCGGGCAAAGACTGGTACTCAGATAAATGTCAGAAGCTAATACATTTAACATAAACAAAAACAACGTTTCTGAAAAGGAACGAGTGTTAGAGTTGGCTAGAAAGGATGTAGTCTCCTTTGGTCAGCTATTCCTACCCGAAGACTATATGAAGTCTACCCCTGCCCCATACCACTATGAACTAAGTGATTTACTACTAGACCCAGATAAAAAAAGAAATTGTATTATATTACCTAGAGGTCATAGTAAATCTACGTTAGCTAAAACAGCTTTATTATATCATCTCTATTTTAATCCAGAGGGTAAAAAAGAATTTATAGCTTGGGTAGCAGAAGAACAATCACAGGCTATAGACCATATAAAATATATACAAAACCATATAGAAATGAATCCTGCCTTAAATTACTACTTTGGAGACCTTAGAGGTAGTAAATGGACAGAGAAAGAGTTTACCACTAGTAAAGGAGATAGAATTATAGCTAAGGGTACATCTCAAAGACTACGTGGTCGTTCCCAACTAGGTCTTAGGTACACTAAGATTATACTTGATGACTTTGAATCTGAGTTAAATACAAAGACTCCAGACAGAAGAAGGGAAATAAAAGAGTGGGTTATGTCTACAGTTGAACCAGCATTAGAAAACTCAGCAGGTAATGAAGGTTCTGTATGGTTAATTGGTACTATTGTTCATTACGATTCCTTTCTACAAAGTATTTATGATGGATACCAAGAAGCTAGTAGAGATAAAAGAAAGTATGCTTGGGATGTTATGTACCATAAGGCTATTGATAGTGATGGTAATGTTCTATGGAGTTCATATTTCTCTAAAGAAAAACTAGATGATATACGTAGAAGATTTGAAGATGTAGGATTATCTCATAAATTTGCACAAGAATATTTAAATGAAGCTAGAGATTTAGAAAATGCTAAGTTTAAAACAGATAGGTTAGAATATTATGACCACGAATTTGAAAGTAAAAACGGTTATGCTTATTTGGTTAATAATAAAGAAGCTATACCCATTAATGTTTATCTTGGTGTTGACTTAGCTTATGAGTCTACTGCCTCTAGTGACTATCAAATAATTATGGTAGTAGGTATAGATAGCGATAGAAATGTTTACGTAATAGACTATATGAGGGAACATATACCTTTATATGATATGCCAGATGAAATATTTAGTTATGCAAAAGAATATTCTCCTGTTAAAAGAGTTAATGTTGAACACGTAGGAGCTCAGGGTATTATCAAAGATGCTGTTAATAAAATGACAGGAACAGATAGGAAGGTAGCTCCGGGTGTAGCACTAGGAGTTAGACCTCCAACTGGTATTAAAAAAGAAGATAGACTTGAATCTTTGTTAGCTCCTTTAGTTAATAGACGTAAGATGTTTATTAAAAGAAAACATACAACATTAGTTGATGAAATGTTTCAGTTTCCAAAAGGAAAGAACGACGATATACTTGATGGTCTGTGGTATGCTGTAAATAAATCTAGACCACCTCTAAGTAAAAGGTTTGAAGCATCTGAGTTTAAAAATGATAAAACTAAATCTCGTAAGATTGAAACAGTTAAAAGAACTATATCTTGGATAACTGGTCAAAAAGTTTAAATACTACTTGCATTATTTACAATTTTTAGTTAAATTTATAACATTAAAAAAAAAGGTATAGCTATTTCTAGTATAAGAGAGTTAGAGAGTAACGAAGTAAAGCACTCTGAAGTTAATAGACAACTTTGGAGACAATGGAAGGATGCAAGAGCTGATTGGGATGTAGAGGCTCGTGATGCAGTAGACTTCTTCCTAGGTAATCATTACTCACAAGAAGAATCAGATGCTTTAAGAGCAGTAGGTCAAGGAGACTTTGTCATTGATAGGGTTTATGCCGCTATTGAAAAGCTTAAGTCTTTACTTACTTCTCGTTCTCCTAAGTATAGTGCAGTTGGTAGAGAGGATTCAGATAGTAGAATGTCTAATGTCTGGAGAACTTTACTAGAGTATGTATGGGATATATCTGATGGAGATACTCAGTTTAAACAAGCTGTGCACGATTATGCTACTGCAGGTATGGGTTACTTTTATTCTTATATAGACCCAGAAGCAGACTACGGAAGAGGTGAAGTTAAGATTACATATATAGACCCATTCCGTGTTTACATAGACCCTGCATCTAGGAATAGATATGCTGACGATGCTTCAGGTATTATCTTATCTACTATTCTTACTGAAGACCAACTTATTAATATGTACCCTCAAGTTGAGCCTGTAATAGATGACCTAGAGTCTTATTATGATGAAGAAGATTATCCATCTTCTGGTAAAAGAAATAGCTCTAAGTCCTTTACACCTGATAGTACATATGAATCTGAGTACAATAGAGTTAATAAGTATAGAATACTAGAAAGATTTACAAAGGTTAAAGTACCTTTTTATCGTATATTTAACAAACAAGATGGCTCTGAATCTATATTAGATATAGATAAGTACGAAAGATTTTTACAAAATGAACAAGCACAGCTACTAATGAAAGCAGGTATGATAGAAATAGTAGAGGTAGTGCAAACAAGAATTAAAGTCACAGCAACTGCTGGTGACATTTTACTGTATGAACAAATATTAAATACAGATATATATCCTATTATTCCAGTTCCTAATATATGGACTGGTACACCATATCCAAAGTCTGATATATCTAAAGTTAAAGATTCACAAAGACTTTTGAATAAGCTTTTCTCTCTCACCCTCTCGCACGCTCAGGCTTCTGCTGGACTTAAGTTACTAGTCCCAGAAGGGAGCGTAGATGATTTGGGGCAGCTAGAACAGGACTGGGCAAAACCCAACGCAGTAATACCTTATAATCCTGAATTCGGTGCACCGCACTTCCCTGCCCCACAATCACTCTCAAATGAGTTCTATAACCTAATAAGTAGAATAGAACATTATATAGATTTGAGTATGGGTATACCTGAATTAATGCAGGGATTTAGAGAAGGTGCTCCTGAGACAGTAAGAGGAACTGCGATGCTTGCCGAAATGGGTGAGACTCGTGGTAAATCTAAGCTTAGGGATATAGAAGGAAGTTTGACTAGGTTAGGTCGTAATGTTTACAACTTAGCTAAGGGTCATTATACTTACGCAAAGACGTTTAGAATCATACAACCAAATAATGATATTACTGAATATACAGTTAATATGTATGATAATAAAAGTCAGGAACTTAATGCCATACAAAATGACATCACGATAGGGCATTATGATGTGAGAATCATATCCGGTTCAACTTTGCCATCAAACAGGGTAGCAGAATATAATATGTACCTTGAGGCGTTTAAGATGAATCTGGTAGACGATGTCGAGGTTTTAAAGAAAACTGAAATCTTTGACAAACAAGGTGTCTTACAGCGAAAGGGACAAATGTCTCAGTTGCAATCTTATGTACAACAATTAGAAGCTCAAGTTAAGAAACTTAGTGGAGACCTTCAAACCGCAGAGCGTGAAGCAGTAAGCTCAAGGAAGAGGACGGAAACTGAGAAGTTCAAAAGCAGGCTTAATGAGATTCAAAATGATACTAAGTTTAAAACTAAAGTACAGGTTGATAATCTAAAAAGAATAGTTGACACAGAAGAAGGAGCTGTAAGAAATTGAAAACAGAAGTAGTGGGGACATTTCCACGGTTCTGCTTTTATGGACATCTGCAAAAGGTGATGCTAATAATAAAAGAAATCGAGGAATAAAATGGAAGACGCTATGAACGGAGACGCTAACACAATAGAAGGTGTGGAAGGTCAAGTTTTAGAACAAGTTGTTGAGCCGGAACAAGTAGGAGGTCAACCTGCAGAGCAGGGATATGAACAGCCTATTGATGATGCTAAGAAGTTTCAGTCAATGTATGACAAGAAATCAGCAGACTATGAAAAGCTTAATAATGAAGTCGAGGAACTTCGAAAGTATCAACAGTTAGGTAAAGTATTAGAACAAAGACCAGACGTTGTTGAGGCTATGAGAAACACTTTAAGTGGAAGCAAAACAGTAGAAGAGCAACCTAAACAAGAGCAACTCAGTGAAGATGCTTTTGACCCGTGGGAAGCTTACTACAAACCCGGTTCACCTTCATATGAAATGAGGGTAAGCCAAGAAAAGAATCTTGTGAATAATGCTGTTCAAGAACAGTTCTCAGGATTACAGAAACAGATGGCTCTTAATAACTTAAAACAAGACCTTACCACTAAGTACGGGTTTGAAGACCCTGCGATGGCTGATGACTTTATACAATTCGCAACAAATCCTAGGGATGAACTTCCTATTGAAATGTTAGTTGATGTATATAGAAAGTATAAGGGAGGAGAACAAAAAGTTTCTCCTAACTTAGAAGCTGTTCAAAGAACTCAGAAGATTGCACCTACGGCTGGCGTCGTACAAGGTGCTAACCCTGAGCAACCCAATGAATTAGATAGTGTATGGTCTGGAGTTATGGGAGTATCTAATAGAAAACAATATTAACTAAGGAGTACTAAATGAGTACATACAATTCAGGAATTGTAAATGTTGGAACTCCGGGTTCAGCCGCTAGCGGTTATCATACTCGGAGACTTTTCAACTTCTCAGACCGTGTTGCTGACTTAGCCCCAGATGAATCTCCATTCTTCGTATATCT
>TARA_R100001463_G_scaffold65956_2_pt1 | contig 22558 bp, 27 predicted proteins | sample TARA_R100001463 | Tara Oceans TARA_R100001463 (sample SAMEA2622242) | marine metagenome | biome: marine biome (ENVO:00000447); feature: deep chlorophyll maximum layer (ENVO:xxxxxxxx); material: "saline water (ENVO:00002010), including plankton (ENVO:xxxxxxxx)" | depth 40 m
CTTTACTATAACACTATTCGGAATAATTGTAGTATTACCTATTTCTTCAATTTCACCTTTTTCATTTGCAGAGTAATCACCAAAAATTCTTGTAACCCCTTTTGCTTGAGATAATAAGTGGCCCTTAGTAACACACGTTGCTAAATTTGATTTTAATAATTGATCAATTGATTGCCAGGAGCTATCCGATAAAATATCAAGCCATGTGCAAGATATCATTGGATATCTATCTTGCCAATTTTTAGCTTTTTTATTTACTGTTATTTTTCGTTTTGACACTGACTACCCCCATACTTGTTTTTAAATGTTGGTTATGCTTTTTATTAAAAACTTTTACCCAATCACTAAAACTATTAATTTTCAATTTCTTTGATCTCGGTTGTTTCCGCTTCAATTGTTTTAGCATTGTATCCGTCTATTTTAGTTGATAATTCTTTTAATTTATTTTCTAATTCATCACGGCTCATACCCTCAAGGCCTGAAACGGTAACCTCTCTTTTATCAACATACATACCCGCTAACTGACCGGATCTATATTCAGCTTGAACAGATACATTAAATTGTTTATTTTTCTCAGCCTCTTTTGATAACTTATCTAATCTTCTAAATCTTTTTAATTTATCTTTTGAAAATTTATTTACTTCTTCTTCATATTTTTTGTCTAAATATTTTGCTATGTGGGGATTTAATCTTCTATTTAAAAGTCTCGAAGCTATGGCGGAATAATCTGTGGGATTTTTACACTCATATTTTGCTTGTTTGCAAGCTTCAGCATAAGTGATCTCGCCCCAATTGGCAACGAGAATATCAACAAACAATCTTTGTTTTGGAGTTAAGTCTTTGTCGGATCTTTCTATTTTTTTTATCTGGGCCATATTTTTACTATATAGATTATTTTAACACATTAGAACACCTCTAAAAAGTTACGAAGGGTATCTCTTTAAGCAATATTACTTGTTAGGTGTCCCTGAGGGACACCATAGGGACACCATAGGGACACCATAAAAAGGTACTTAAAGCATTGTTATTACTAGTTTATTTGCTTAGAGGGACACGAGGGACACCATATTTACCCTAAGGGGTACTTTTTCTTTGTCAGGGGTCTGTATAATCTATATAGTATAATTTTTCGGGGTCTGGGGAGGATAAATTCTCGGGGTCTGAGGAGGATATTTTACCCTTTAATGGTCCATATAAGCCTTTTAAACACTCTCGGGCCTTCGGGAGGATAAATTGTTTACTGATCCGTTGTCCTGTGCTATAAATCACTTAAATAGTGTTTTTCATTATTTGCTCTCTTGGCTCCTGAGGTTTTTATTTATTGTTTTTTCTTATTATCCTCAGGGGCTTTTTTAAGACCTTCAATACTTTTTATCTCTTTAAGAATTTTTCTCCTAGTATCCTTATCAATAGTAGCTCGATATTGTTTATATAACCAACGGTATCTTAACCATTTCAACTGAACTTTCGTATATCGAATAATTTTTTTAGATATTAATTCATTAAATTTACCTCTAATAATTTCAGGCTCGAAATTAGCAAACCAACAAACATTGTTAAAATTTTTTGTATCGTTAGTAAACCAATCGTAACTATCTTGTTTACAATAAGCATCGTGTTTATGCTCGCCAACACTTAATGAATCTTCAAAAGCTTGTAGAATTATTGCCTGAAACAACCGTTCCTCCGGTAGCCGTTGTTCACGAAGCAGTTCTCGTGATATATTAATGCCCAAAATCTTTAACAAGTTTAGTGAATAATTCACGATAATGCCTTAATACTTTAGGGTTAGAAACAATATTCATGGCAAAATAATAATCATCTAAATGATTTTCTATAAATTCAGATCGCTCCTCCCCTGAGAGGCCCTTACACATTTCTAATTTTTCTTCAGCTAGGCTATCTAAATCTTCCATTATTTTACATGCGGAGAGGGAAAAGATATGGAATGGATAATCTCCGCATGTAAGTTTCCCAAAAAATCGGGAAATATGTCTAAAAACAAAATTATCGTAACCATACACCTTAACCTCTCAAAATTTAAGTTAATTAAAGTTTTTCGTGATTATTGAATGTAAAGTGTTTAACCCCACTTTTCCATATAGGTGATTTGGAATACGATGATTAATTTTATAATGAATGTAGCCTCATTGCAAGTGTTTTAATTGAGCGGGTCCAGGCTACCGGACACCGCTCAACATGGCCATTATTTACCGTTCAAAAGCTTGCGCCCTTGCACCAATAAATTTTCCTTTATTTTTTCATATGAGGCGTTTTGCTTTTTAGCAATCTTCTTAACCTCATCATCGGTAATTTTAGCAATCATCGATGCGGGCTTCCTAAAACCGTGACTACCCATTGCACGCAATATGCAATAAGTATCAATGTCAACGGCACAGGATTTCCATTTAGATATGTCCATTTTTTTCTTTCTGTTTTATATTAGTCTTCATCTTTTTGATAATCTCTATCGATAAAATATCTAATAAAGTTTATCTTATTTTGGGTATTTCCGTTATAGACTTTATCAAATACTCTAATAAAATCTTCTGTATTCGTACCCCGCAACAATAAAGCAGACTTCGTTTTCAAAGCATTTTTAAAACGATCCCACTTAAATTTAGGATGTTCTGACACTACCGCATATGCAGTAATAAATCCTCTAGTTAATTTGATGTTAAAATTATTTTTTAAATACATCAAAGAAGATCCAATATCATTACATCTTTGTAAGTGAGTGATTTTCAATTTACCTTGTTTGAAATCATCTCTTAAATTATTCCACATTGAGTACCGACCTGTCAACAAAAACATAGCGCACTCAAGCGGTAAACTGTATTGTCTAGTCATGGCTTTTACAATTTGATAATCTTTTTTACCATTTTCAATGTGAAAGTTTAGATAAGCAGTCATTGGCCAATTTTTTCTATTGGCATTCATAACAGCAACATCAAATTCATTTTCGAATTTACCTCTTATATAACGTATCGGTTTGTTCAACTCTTTACGCGCCTCAAGGGTATGTTGACCATCAATAACTTCATCATTTTCGTTAATAAAAATCGGGAGTTCTAAATCCTTTTTTTTCATTTCTCTAACCAATCTCTTGACGTGACCTTTATCAATTGTTCGGTTACCTTTTACAGTTTTAAACATACTGTAATCACGAGTAATATGTATTATATTATCTTCGTTTTTCTTTTTTGCTTTAGACATTATTCGTCCTCCATATTTTTTGCATCAATTTCACTATGGACTAAATCAGATGTGGTCCACAAATTAAGTGGATATATAGCCTGATCATCTAGGACTAGTGGAACTTTTGCAAGTTTATTTATTTGTGATTTAAAATGGTCATCAGATGCTTCCATCGGTTGACCATCTATTGTTATAGTTTGAGTTTCAGAAAGTACCTTGTCCATTTCGTTCACCCAATCCTGGAAAGCTTCAGATTTTGATTTTATCATTACCCCTCACTTTCGCATTGTTTTAACGCGTGGTTTAATTTACGCGCTAAATTTTTATCTTCGTCATCTAAATTGTCAGATAACATCCCAACAGAAAATCTATTAAGAATATTTGTTATTTCAATTTCGGTTAGAATAACGTGAATTTTTTTTGATATGTTTTTAGGCATTTGTTTCCCCTTTATTTTTGTTTTTGTTTGTGATATTATTATCCATTGCCTTTTCTTATATATATATTTTTATGGGATATGCAAGTAAATAATAAGCTAGGATAATATAGGATTTTATGACAAAATTTATATTAGTTATGTATATGTGTAGTATGGTTTCGGGCGAATGCCCTAATCATCATATACCTGGTTTTTCATTTGATAACCACACAAATTGTGTTGAATATGGCTATAGAGTTGCTCATGGTACTTTTAAATCATTAGAAGAAACTGAGCAATTTGATAGAGAATACGTAGAAAATAACAAAATTGTTGTTAAATTTGAATGTAGAGCAGTAGAAGTTTCAAAACCTATTATCCCACTTCCTAAACCCAAAATTAACACATAGTTGCAATCCTATCACATTTTGATATATAATACCTTATGAAGCTATATCGCGTCCAAGCAAAATATAAAAATATATATATTGATGAGATGCTTGAGGCCAAGAACGATACAGCCGTCCTTGAGGATTTTGTAAAGAAGGTTGACTCAGGGGATGTAACAGAAAAAGAAGGTGCGGGTTTTGAAAATCCAAATATGCTTTTTTTAACCTTCGAGGAGGTTGACCGAGATGCAACTACAAAAGTTAATATCGGAGAAACTTCAGTTGGAGTCCAAATGGGCCAACCAAGCATTGGTTCAGGGTCGAGTAACTCCTGATATGAAGTGGATCGATATCAAGATCAAAGAGCTTAGAGTTAAGATTAATGATCAAAGTGTTGAAGACGCACAAAAAGGTCTTTTAGATATAGCTAGCTAGACTAGCTAAAAAAAAAAACATTTTTTTCCTAAGGATACTGCGCTCTAAATTATTCTTTAGCTTCGCCCCAAGATTTACCTAAAGCAATATCTACTTTAGATGGTACTTTTAATGTATCAATTGCATTTTCCATTTTTTCTTTTACATCAAGAATATCTTTTTCTTCATTAATTGAAAAACATAATTCATCATGTATTTGGAGTAGTGGCATGTAACCTGCTTTATGGCAATCAATCATCGCTTGTTTAGTTTGATCAGCGGCTGATCCTTGTATTAGTCTGTTTAAAGCTTTGTAAGTAAAAGCACGTCTAATATTATTCCCGTAAATTGCTTTTGCTTCTTCATACTGCATTGCTTTATTCATCCCAAAAGAAGATGGTTCCCACATATCAAATCTACATTTTCTACCTTTAATGGTTCTAACAAAACCATATTTAGAGGCACTTGAGGTTACCTCAACAGCTAATTTTTTTACAAAAGGCACGCGATCATTATAAGTATTTAAAAGTCTTTCTGCACTATCCTTATCAATACCTAATTCTCTAGCAAGTTTAGCTTTACCCATACCATAAAATAAACCAAGGTTGATTGTCTTAGCTTGAGTTCTAGATATTCCCGCCATGTCAGCAACTATTTGATGAAAGTCTGCTTGTTCGTTTTCATAAGCTTGAATAAAATCTTCAGCTCCCGGAAATTGTTTTGCAACTGATGCCGCATAATGAGCAACCAGTCTTGGTTCTTGTTGTGAATAATCAAAGCTCCCCCACTGCCTACCTTCTTCAGGTAAAAATAAACTTCTAATTTTATCTCCAAACTCTTTATTTCTTGCAGGAATTTGTTGGAGGTTTGGGTTAGAATATGATAGTCTCCCCGAAACTGTACCTCCCTGGTCAGATCTCAACTGATTAATTTCAGAGTGAATTCTACCCTTGTGAGTGTATCTTAAAATGGAGTCTATGAATGTTGAATGGAATTTATTTATTTCTCTTGCTTCTCTTACTAGTTGCGCTATCGGGTTATTACAATTCATTAGCCAATTTTGCGTAAAACTTGGTTCTTCGGTTTTCGTTGTCCGTGGGTAATCAACACCGATACGGTCAAAAACTTGCGCTACAGATCTTGCGGCCCAAATATCTACCGAAATAGTAGTTTCATCTTTTATTTTTTTTAAAACAATAGATTCTTTTTCTTTAAATTCTTTTTTTATTGCATGAGCTTTTTCAATGTCTACTCTTATCCCTCGTCTTCTCATATCAATTAAAATAGGAAGTAATTCCATTTCCATTTCCCATACGTCATGAAGATCTTGTTTTACTATTTCATGTTTAAGTCTTTGCCATAATTTTAAGGTCAAGGCCGCATCTTGTTCAGCATAAAAACCAACATATCCTGCGGGTAATCTCCACATATCTGCTTTCGGATCTATTCCCCATTCCTTAGCTTTTTCATTTAAAAAAGTTTCATTTTTAATTTCACCTAAGTAATCTTTAGCACAAGCATTTAAACTAAAACTAAATCTATTCTCATTCACTACAGCGGCCGCAATCATAGTATCTATAATTTTACCTCTTATTTCAAATCCATTAATCAATAACCAACCAACATCGTAACTCGCATTATGAAATATTTTAGTTGCGGGTAGTTTTAAAATGTCTTGTATAAAAGCGGTTGTCATTGAAATATCCATGTTACCTCCCGCATCATGTGCAATTGGAAAATACCATTGTTGATCTAATGCAGCAACAGCAAAACCTACTATGTGGCCATCAAACGTTGCCCAACCGGATCCTTTTGTTTTTATGTTTGGATCTTTTGTTTCTAAGTCAATTGCAATTTCAGTTGCTTTAGATAAATCAGGATACTCCGCAGGGCAAACCCAATCAGAGTCGTTATAGATAAAATTTAGTTGATGAGTCATTGTTTCTTTCTACTTAAATTTGCGTCTTCAATTGATATTGCTTTTTTAAAAGGTATATTTAATTCAAACAATGCACAATCAGCGCAATAATAATTATATTCATAAACAATTACGGCAAATGTTGTGTCACAACGTTCACACTTTATAAATTTACTTTTCTTTTTTGGCATCTTTAATTTTTTTAATTTCTAAATCGCAATAGTGCTTAATCTTTTCAAGGTCTTCTATACCATTTTTATAAGGATATCTCAAAACATATTTCACAACGTTTCCCTGAAAAAATGTAAGTTCATTTTTAGATATAAATTCATAAGGTTGAATGAGGTAGTGTTGGTAGTGAGATCCCCCAATTTGTTTATCTTGAGGAAAAGCTTCATCGAACATATTTTTATCTGACATAATTAGCCTCGTATAGTTTATAATATTTTCCTAATGGAAAATTAAATTGATGATGAGTGCCTAACAAATGAAGTGTTCCCTTTGATCTGGTAGCACCCGTATACCAAACCCTAAGTTCTTTTATTTTTTCTGCTAAATTTTTTTTCTCGAAGTGCGAAGGAAAATTACATTTACTAGATAGAACAACATTATCTGCTTCTCCTCCCTTTACTTGGTGTATTGTGTCTATAATAATTTTAGGAGGTTGATTTAAATCTACCCCCTCCTTAATCATTTTTAAAAAATATTGCTTATCTTTTTCTTTAAATTTTCTTTTAAAAACTTTTAACCAAGGACCTTTACTATCTGTCATACCACATCTTAAATGTAATTCGTCAAAGTTAAATACCTGATTAGGATGAGCAAACGACCATTTTTTACTATCTTGAGATCTAAATCCATGGTCTATGTTTAGTAAATACTCATACATAATGCAAGCTTCCTCTCTAGTAATACTTCCTCCTTCACATACTTTTTCCCAATATTGAATAGCTTTAAACTGGTTCATGTCAAAAGATTTGTTACCTTTAACATCTTGATAATAAAGAGATAAATTCCTAGCCTCTTCTTGTAATTCTTTTTTAACATCGTTAATGCGTGCTAGAATTAACCAACTACCAGTTAAATTCCATGGTACCTTTTTTAAGGTATTCCAATAATATATGGCCCCATCTTTATCATTTGAATAAAACTCTTTTTCTACTCTGTTGTTTTTCATACCTAACAATAAACATTTAGAAAAAAAATGTACGTCTTTGTTAAGTCTTACTGATTTTTTTAAAATTACATTTCTTCCAGGAAAGCTTTGAAAGTATTCTACTTCAGCTCCATTCCACTCGTATATTGCTTGATCGTCATCTCCCGCTATGTAAACTCTCCAAACATTTTGTGCAATTTTAACGACCATATCCCACTGTAACGGGGTTAAGTCTTGAGCTTCATCTACCATTAAAACTTTTATAGGAAGTCTCCCGGCATCCTCTACAAACTTTTTTACCATATCTGTAAAATCTAATCTGTCCGGTGTCCGGTTTCCGTTCTCCATTTCCATTGTTTTAAACTCCTCGTATCCCGCAATAATAGACTTGAACTGCTGTAGACGCACCGCTTTTCTTGGCTGTTGTTTATATAACCAAACAGGATCAACCTTCATATTTCTTGCCCTGTCATATATTTGAAGCGACCAATTATTATAAACTTTAACATCATCATATTCATTTTTAAAATTTACTTTTACTGTTCCATATTGAGTATGAAACATTAATAAATCTGCCTTAGGATCTAACACGGGTATTTCTGCAAACTGTTGTCTTGCTAAACTATGTAAAGTTCTAAAATACTTAAAGGAGTCTTCATCATACTCACTAAATTTTTTACGAATACGACTTACGCATTCATCAACAGCTTTGTTAGTAAAAGATATATAACAAATTTCTTCAGGTAAAATACCTTGTTTTAAAAAACGTTGAACTCTTCTTAAAAGATTCTCAGTTTTTCCTGTTCCTGGTGGTCCAAATATTTTAATTGTCTTCCCACGCAGCTTTTTGTTTAACGAATGTGACATCTTTGTTTTTATGTTCTGTTTGTTTTGGTAATTCCACAACCCAATGACGTGTATCAATGTTTTGAAATTTTTTCTTAGGTATTGCTCCCCCTGCCTCTAAGAATTTTGTGCAATCTTTTTCAGACCAATTGTAACCCATCTTCTTCATAAATTTTCTAAAAGTTTCTAATTTAAATCTCATCTCAACTTTATCAATCCAAATATTCCCGGAGTCTATTTGATCAAACTCTGTTGTATCCTCAACGTCTTCCAAAAATTGAGATAATCTAGAGTTAAATACATCGCTCTGTTCTTCATGAGCATCAAAACCTTCCATGTCTTGTTTGTTAGTTACTAATTCTTCAAGCCAATCTCTATAAGGATCTGGATCTCTTTTAGTAGCTTTTAAAGGCCTCCAAACAATATCATAATTTAACAGCTGCTCTCCTAATAATTGTTGCTGATATAATTGTTTTGTAGATAAACGAACTGATTTTCCTTGTATGGGTAAAATCCAATAAGGCTCAGGATATGAATTTACTTTAACAAGTTTTCCAACTTCGGGTAATGCCTCATTGGCACCGATACCATGTTTACGTCTTAAACACGTGCTTGATGAACAATGCATTCTTGCAATAGATGTTTTACATTTATAAGCATATTCTTTATTTTCAACTCCTCTAAAAATATTTTCTAATTCTTTTGGATGTAATTCTTCGGAACATACTTTACCCATCATCTTACGAGTCCAATCTTGGTACATGACAGGATCTGGATTAATTTTTTTACCTAATACGGCTACGTTAAACATAGCATCATTACGGCCCTCACCTTTTTGTACTTTATTTTTCATAAAATTTACAACACAAGGAGGATAATCTTTTGTTTCATCATCTTGAAATACTTTTAGTTTTTTAAAATTTTCTGGATCAAGCCTGTGTTGTTTTACAAATTCAAATAAATTTTCTAACTTAATAGAATTACCTTCATCATCCATAGCAACTCTTGTTGTCATGTGTGCTTTTTGGTATGGGAGATTTACGTAACTTCCCTTATGTTTGTCGTCCCACTTTTCGGGGGTAAGATCTACTTTATCTTGAGCGGGATAAATATCTGTAGTGGTATCATTTACTCCTAAATCAGAAGCAAGCTCTATTAATTTTTTTCGCATGTCCGAAGACTGCACTACACCATCAATAAATAAAATTAAGTGGAGTCCGTTGGATTTTGATCTGAACGGGACGAGCGGGTATTTCCTTTTCCGTATAACTGATATAACTTCCTTATGTTGTATATTGTAGCGATCAACATCGATGACCCCCCAACTACATGTATTATCATCTCGAATGGGAACTGATCCATAGTAAGCTTCTCCTTTTAAATGTTGTACCCAATGATCCTTAGTCATAGGTTTGGGTTCAACCCAATGCCTGAATTCTTGCTTACCATCCCGGCTACGCGTTTGGCCTAATGGTTTAGAAGCTCCAAAATATGTGAGTGAACCCTGGAAGAGTTCTACAAACTCCTCCAGGGTCTTGTCAAGTAGGTCCATATTAGAATGGTGATTTTTCTACAGACTCTTCTTTATCGTGATTTACTTTTACGGCTCCTTGCTTACAACTTTTATAAAAATTATAAGCAGACTCTAAAACATCGTTCGATTGAATTGTACTCTGGTGTTCAATCTCCCAACCGTACCAAGAACCTAAATTATTCTTTTCTAATACAGTTTTAAGAGTGTACATTTGAGTAAATGGTGCAGGCTTAAAATACCCGGAACCATCTTTCTTCTTCTCTCTCACTGACATCATCATTGAATTCCACTTTTTAGATTTTTTTCTTTGAGTAGATTTCATAGTCATCATAGCAGTGCTAGATACATCTTTGTCTTCAACTATTAAAACGTAATGTGAAGCAGTCTCTTCAACGTAATTTCCGTTTTCAAGCCTGTCTTTATTTTTATCGTCTCTAGTAGTTTTTGACATTATATCACTGTCTGCAGGATAAATATTTACGGGCGCAGAACTTCCGTCCATACCCCTATCTCTCCACTCAATATACTCAAGTTTATAAAAACATGGAACTACTGAAATTCCTTTTTGACCATCATATAATTGATTAGTTACAGTGTTAAAAATCATACCAGGTCTTGCCTCTGATATGAATTGAGAATCTCCTTGCGTTACTTGTGGAGATAATTGACCAAGGATTTTTAAAAATGGTAGAGCTAAACTTTTTGAGTCTACATTTTCAAATCCTTCATCTGCAAATTGTTCCAAATTTATATTTGCAACAGCACCACCCGCTTTTTGAGTAGCGACTTCTTTTTTATCATTTAACTTCATAGTTACTCCGTTATTATTTGTTCGTTATTTTTGTCTTATTAGCAATATATACCCCAAACATATCAAAGGGAACCGGTTTACCTTCTTCCACTTGTTCTTTAACAAATGCTTTAAGTGTCATTGGTTCTACCTTTTGTTTTTGAGAATAAGCAAAGCCTAGATCATCACAAATTTTAATAAGTTCTGAAACTTGGTTATCTTTACCTTTATCTATATTTGCTGTTAAGATATTTTTGATCATGTCTCCATGACCGTTATCCCTCAGCCAACTAAAAGCTTCATCATTTCTTGACTCAGGAATTTTTGCTGCGTAAAACTGTTTTACTTCGACCTTAACACCATCGCTTAACTCCAGTTTTTCTACACCCGCCTCCTGCATCATATCAGGAATTATTCTTTCCTCATACTCTTTAGCTTTTTTCTTTAACTGAGAAATTTCTTCGTCTTTATCTTCAATTTGTTTATGAAGACTTTTAAGTTCATTACATTTAACAGTAATAGATTTTACATCATCTTTACTTAATTCAATTGTAGAGAACTTTTCTATATCTAACTTATCCATATTTTCCTCCTGTATGTGTAATAATTATTTTCTTGATTAATGCAAGAAAAAAATTTATAAAATTTCTATGGAATGGAAGTACCCGTATAAGACCAAACCTTTTGAACATCAAAGGACGGCTTTAAATAAATCAGCTGAAGTTAATTCGTACGCATATTTTATGGAAATGGGTACAGGTAAAACTAAAACAGCTATTGATAACATAGGGTATTTATACTTAAAAAAAGAAATTGATACAGTATTAATTGTTGCTCCTAAATCTGTGTACACTATATGGAGTAAAGAAATACAAGCGCACCTACCAGATGTAGTAGAGAGAGATATATTTCAATGGAAATTAGATAGACCTAAAACCTGGAATTGGTTTATTAAAAGTAAAAAATTAAAAATTTTTCTTATGAATGTTGAAGCTTTAAGCGGAAAAACAGGGTTTAAGGAAGCAGAAAATTATTTAAAAAAATTTCCTAAAAACTTTGCGGTCATAGATGAATCTACTACAATTAAAAATCCAAAGGCCAAAAGAACTAAATACATTTTATCTCTAAGTAAACACATTAAATTTAGAAGGATTTTAACTGGATCTCCAGTAACTAAATCTCCTTTAGATTTATATTCTCAATGTTACTTTTTAGACCCTAAACTATTAGGTTTTGAAAGTTTTTATTCTTTTAGAAATAGATATGCAGAAATGCACCAAATACAAATGGGGGCTAATCGTTTTATTAGTATACCTAAATATTATAAAAATATAGAAGAATTAGAACATAAATTAGATAGATTTTCTTTTAGGGTTCGTAAAGATGAATGTTTAGATCTTAAACCAAAAGTAAGACAAAAAAGATATGTTAGTATGTCTAGTGAACAAGGTATTTTATATGAAAAATTAAGAAGACGTGCGTTAGCAATTATAGGAGACTCAACCATTTCTTTTAGTAATAAACTAACTGAAATGATAAAATTACATCAAGTTACTAACGGGTTTTGCAAAGATGATGATGGAAAAATGATGGAGTTTGGTAAGCAAAAAATTAATGCTTTAGAAGAAATTATAGATGAAACAGATGATAAAATAATTATATGGGCTAATTACATTTACAATATAGAACAAATAAAAGAATTTCTTACTACAAAATATGGAAAAGAATCTTTTGTTGAAATTTATGGAGCCACTAAAGTTAAAGACAGACAAAAAGCTATAGAGTTATTTCAAAACGATCCTAAGGTAAGGTTTTTTGTAAGCAACCCAACAACGGGAGGTTATGGATTAACACTTACTGCTGCTAATACAGTTGTTTATTTTTCTAACAATTACAATTTAGAAGTGAGAAAACAATCTGAGGATAGAGCGCATAGGTCGGGCCAAACAGGAACTGTTGTAATCATTGATATTATAACTGAAAATACTATTGATGAAAAAATTATGAAAGCTTTGACTATAAAAGGACAGATAGCTGCAAAAACTTTAGGTGAAGAAGAACTTAAAGATTGGTTATTGTAACTTTTTAAATTGTTCTACTCTTTCTAAAAACTTATCTCCGTATTCTATTAAATCTGCTTCATTCATTTTAAATTCTTGGTACTGGAGTGCTCTTGTACATATACTAATTACTCCTTGTTCAATAGGACCATAGTTTTTTTTGTGTGCTAAATAATAAGCTCCTAGTTGATATTTATAATCATCAACCCACTCTTCTCTTTTAGGTTTGTTAGCTTGTTTAAAATCTACAATAGATGGTTTACCGTAAGCTAATGCTACAAGGTCCGTTGTCCCTGCAAACTGATTATCGTATTCTAAAGATACTTCATTGCCCCAAACCTCTTCTATTTTTAAATTTTGTAATATTATTTTAGCCATCATCCTAGGTTGTTTTCCCGTTTCGTCATTAGCATTATAGTATCCTTGTCCGTTGTACGCGTACTCTAATACTTGATGCATTTCTGTACCGATAGTAGATGCTTGTCTCATTATTCTATCAGCTTCTTCATTACCTACTTTTCTTCTCCAATTTTCTAAAAAGCGTTTGTCTTTAGTAGCTGATAGTATTGTTGTTACACTTGGAACTTTAGCTTGACCTACTAAATATTTTCTTCCGGTAGTGTCTGAAAAACGATTATAATGTGTGTAAGGATATTTTTTAATTAGTTTCATCTTTATTTTTTACAAATGAAACATCCACTTCTTTTGTTGTTTTATTTTCTTTGTCTGCTTCATAAGCATCAATGATAGATTGCTCAAACATGCCTATAGGTTTACCTTCAGCTTGTTCTTTTTTAATTAAATCGTATAATCCTTTAACTGTAGCCATTAATAATCTTTTCCTTTTGTATATAGTTTAGTGTTATAAAATTTTGTTTTAGGTTTGTCCAGAGTTTTTAATCCAGTAGATTCAATAAACTGACCCATATTGTTTTGTAAATTTCTTATTTTTTGTAAAGCTTCTTGATCTGAAATATTTGAAAAATCAGGAATGTTTAATTGTCTTATGCCAGTAAAAGTTTTACCTGCTACATCAGTAGATTTAAATTTATTTAAAATATCTGTAGCATTTGCTTTCTCTCCATTCACTTCGTAAAAAGCTTCATTCGGTAATCTATAATCTTGTTTTCTTAGATCAATACCTTTTTCTTGTGCTTCTATTTTTGGTTGACCAAACTGACCACTACCTTTTTCTTTATCGGGAACTGTAATACTTATAATCATTGAATCATATCTTTCTCTATTATTGTTATATTCATCAACAATTTTTCTTAGTTGTGTATTAGATGGTTTAGAAGATAATTCTGCATAAAGCCTATTAGCATTACCCGTTAATCTTATAGCACCTGTTTTATTCATAAAATCATACATTGGTCCAAAATCATTTACATCAGAACCGCCCATAGTTAGATTGATTCTCCGGTGTTCGGTGTCCCTTACATTTCCATTCATTGAAAAATTTAACATTTTACCATCAGGCATCATAAAACCTGCTTTATTAATTTCATCGGTTGTTCCATACCTTTTAATAGCTTTTTCTGCCAACTCTGCATCAATAATATTTTGTGGTAAATATATAGATGAACCAGATGTATCTAAGTTTTTAACCTTAAAAGTAAATCCATCTAATTGAGCTGTTTCAGATAATTGATCAGATATATTTAGAGCATCTTTCATTTTAAGATCAGAACCAAAATCTAAACTAAAGCCTACGTTAGCTCCTTCAAAATCTGCCGGAACCGATTCAGCAACAAACACAGCGTCTTGGTTAAATTGTTTTGCTCTTTGTTTTATAACTTCTCCAAATGTATCTATGTTAAAATCAGGTTTTACGTTCGCTTCTATGTCTAAACTTCTTTCAACAGTTCCTCCATAAGCTCCAATAGTGTCACCAATTTTATAATTAACCACTTGATTATCTTCATTGAAGAAATCTTTAATTGGTTTTGCTAATGCTCCTTGTTCTAATAAGCTTGGTACAGTATCCTTTTGTGCGGACACTCCAGCAGTTACATCTTTAATTATTTTTCCACCCTCTTGAGAATTTACTCCTACAAGACCTTTGTTTTCTTTTTGTTGAAATATTTGGGGTTTATTTGTTTCTTCAGATAGATCTGGAAACGTTTCTTTTGTTTCTAAATCTATTTCCGGCTGAATAGGAGGATCTTGTTTTATTTTTGGTTGATCAGGAAATATTTCTATAACTGGTTTAGTTGGCTCGGGTGCTCTTGTTGGTGGTTTTAAAATTATTTCAAAATCTTTTTTTTGTTTTTCAATATCACTAATTCTAGGCCCTATAACGGTTCCATCTCCTGTAGTACCTACAGATTTTGAAGTAGTCATATCTTTTAACTCTTGAGCTACAGCTTGGTTAGGCAGCAATAGTGCCCGTAACATTTTTAATTCTGAACTATCCATATCTTCCGGACTGTTCTTTAACGATTTTATTACTGGTTGTAAATCTTTTTGTGCTTTATATCCTACAGCTCCACCGACACCTATGGTTGCTATTGCCTGTAACAATAAAGGTAATCCGATAGGAACTGGCATATCATATCCTTGTTAGGAGTTCAAAAATTATAAAACCCATGCCAGCCAGTAAACCACTAGCACAGCCTATTAATATTTTTTCTATTCTTCCAATAGAACTTTCTATTTTTTCCATTCTATCGTGTGTTTGTTTTTGCATTATTCTACATAATTTTTCGTGAGACTCAATTTTTTCTAAAGCTGATTTAGCCATTATGCAATTCCTCTTTTAGATATCGCTGTTCCTAAAGCATCATCAGGGAACATTGCTTCATAGTTTTGTCTTGCTTGAACTCCTGCAATTCCTTGAGGTTGTGCCATTGGTGGCATTGCTCCTGGAGCAGCTGTACTTGCTGTCAAGTTTAAAGGTAGTTTACCACCTTCTAATTCTGCTAATTCAACTGAATCATCTCCTTCTTGCGCATCAATTACTGCTTCTGATACTTGTGTATTATTCACTGCATCAATAATTAAAGGACTGTATTCATCATCTTCAAAGAATTTTTCATCAAACATATAGTAACCAAATAGTCTGGATATAGTTTGTTTAGCTGTATCTGAAGTTGTTTTCACATTCTTTAAACTTAGAAGTTGATCTAATTTTTTAGGATCTGTCATTATTTCTGCTAATTGTCTATCAATGTCTGATCTAAATATTTTTTTCAAAGCGGTAAATGTTCTACCTGCTACTGTAAATTGTCCAAGTCTAGCTCTAATAATATCATTTAAAGCAGTTTCTGCTTTACTAATAGTTTTTTGAGTTGATTTTCTAGTTGTTATTTCCAAAGCATCTCTAAACAAAGATAAATCTTTTACGTACTGAGGGTTGTCAGCAAAAGTTCTTTCTAAAATTTGTTTATTATTTTTCATATAATCTGCAAACTTATCGAATACAAATTGCCCTCTATTGTTAGTTGCTTTAAACATTAAATCGTCCTTGGCAACTGTTTGAAAAGCTTTTAATAAATTATCATCCTGTCTGATAATCGTCATAACTTTATTTAAAGTTGTAGGTGATTTATTATTGTATAGGTAACTAAAAATTTTATCTGGATCCATATTCTCTAATTTACCTTTTGTAGTAGTCCCTAATTGTTTCATTATTTTATCTCTTTTGAGAGATGTTTCAGTTACTTTTTTTGCTAGATTACCAACTTTAGTAATCTCTTTATAACCTTTTTTACCAAAGAATGTTTCAAGAGCGTATTTGTAATCATTTAAAAATTTTTGATGTTTTACTAAATTAATCTTTCCAGTGTCTGCAGGATCTACAAATGTTTTATAAGATTTTAATATAGAGTCTTTGTAAGTTTGGATAAATTCTGGTTTTCTTTTTAATAATTCATAAATCTGATCTATTCTCATTTCTTGACCAGCACCCTTTTTAAAGGTTTGAGCAAATACATCTTCATCTGCTATTTTTAAAACACCATCTTTAGACTGTAATAATTTACCGATAGTCCCTCTATATAGTTTTTTATTAGTAGCGTATTCCTGATCAAGTGTTCTAAACTGTTTATACCAAACATCGTCTTGACCTAAGCTTTTTTTAAATTGTTCTTTTATAGATCCTATTAACTTCGATACAGCACCCTCTACAGGTTCTCCCTCTATCGGTAATGTTCCCTTTTTAATACTTCTATCAAATTTTCTTAAATCACTTAAAGTATTTTTTAACGTATTAACTGATACTGTTTTACCTTTAGGTGCATTGAAAAAACTTTTTATATCTGGGTATTTTTTAAATAATGTATCTTTTTGTCTTTTGTTTAAACTCTTTACCGCTTCTCTTATTATGTCAGTGCCTACTTTTCTCCCTTTACCTGCTGCAAAAAGAGTTGTGTACTTTTGGTCGTAAAGCTTATCAAAATCTTGATACAAAGTATCAATTACTCCTCTAATAGATTGTCCTGCTTCTTTTTGAGATCCTCCCGGAAGTTTTATAACTGCTTCAGTCAAATCTGTTTCTGCTGCTTCTAAAGCTTTAGTTAATATTTTTTGTCTAGGTTCTAATCTTTGAAGAATTACATTTTGTATTTTTTTACCCAACTCGTCTGATAAAATATTATCCTTGCCTGATATACCTTTGTAATTATATGGATCACTTGCTAAAAGAAAAAAGGTATCTAATGCTTCAGCTTGTTCTTTATTAAAACTATCAAAAATTCCTTTTACACCATATTTAGGATTGCTTTCATAAGCATTTTGTAATGCTAGTAGTTCAGCGTCATCTCCTGCTTGCCCCAATGTAAATTTTAATTTTTTCTTAGTGCCTAAAGTTACTAATCTATCATTTATTTTTTTTATTAATTGTTGAGCTTGTTCTGCATTTTTAATTGTCCCACCAAAATCAGAAGCATTTATTTTACCCATATTTCTAAATGATTTGATCATTCGATAAAGTTTAGGCACAGTAAAACCACCTGTTGTTAATGCTCCGTTAAGAACAGCTATGTCTTTTCCTTCGTTTTTAAGATAATCGGTAAAACCTTTTTCTGTTTGATTGATACCGTAAAGTTGATGACCTAAAGCAAGTCTTGCTGTTTCTAATGCAGCACTAGTAGCTGCTGAAGTAATTACTCCACCAGTAGGTCCTGTAGCACCGGTTGCAAATATTGTAGCAACTATTTCTGGAACTACTACTGCTGCAGTTGATCCAAACTTTGCAACATCCCCAGCATCTATTCCTGGTTTATTTAATAGTTCATAATTTCCAGTCTGAGGATTTAAAAATTCTAACTCTTCGGTTTCAGGGCCGTACCTTAACGGAATTTCTTGGCCAAAATAATCTGATAAAACTTTTTTAGACGCTAAAACTTCATTTGCATCATTTCTTGCTAGGCTTTGTGCAAATCCTACTTCTGCTAATCCTACATCGGTGTCGGGATTAACTCCTCTCATTTCCGCTATTTCTTTTACCGAATATTCTACATCCGGTATATTTAAACCAATTATATTAAAATCTCTTCTAACAGCTTCATTTAAATCTTCTTCTTTAGGTGCAAAGGTATTTACAAAATCTTTAAATCTTACTTTACCTGTGTTTTGTAACTCACCGTAAGCTTTGTTAATAATTTCAGTATCATTTAAATCTTTGTCTTTAAGTGTCTCTCTAAAAGAATCTATATTAGAATATTTACCATCTGGATTAAAAGCTTTGTAAAAAGAATAATAATCTACATCTGCTTTTTGAGATATAACACCATAAATTTTTTCTGTAATTAATTCATTACTTATAGGTGCCCCTAATTTTTCTTCTTGAGCAGCTAATTCTTCAGCATACTGTTTTCTATATTCATCAATATTTGCTACTGATAAAAGTGCCATTAGTTTGCTCCAAATAAATTTTTAGGATTGATAGAATTTTTATCCTGTTCAGTAAATTGTACGCCTGAGAAATAATTATATTGATCACCAACTTTGTTATATCCTTTTGGTATTTCATCTCTTGTAACATTAAATATAGTTTCATAATCTGTTAGTGCTCTACCCGTTATCTCTAATCCTATTCTTCTTAAACCTGCTAAGAAAGTTTGTTTGTTAGAACTTTCTCCAATTGATTGTAAAGCTAATTCAATATCAGGTACACTAAATCTTCCACCAGGCTCTCTAGCTTTAGCTATTGCGTAAGCTAAATTAATGATAGATGTTTTTGCTGCCTGTGTTTCTGGTGCATTTAAGTAAGCAGTTATTTTTGCATTAAAGTTTGGACTGTCTTCATTTGTCAATTGACCTATTGCATCTTCGGTATCTTGGTACTGTTGAGTAAATAGCTTGCCTTCTTTTTGTTTATTTCTACTTACAAAAGAATCAATAAATCCTGTCATTCCTGTTATAGCTAATACTGTATCTGCTGCATTACCAGTGAAAGCACCTTGTTTAGCTACATCTTTTTCAATTCTAGTAATAATTTCCCCAACATCTCTAGCCGCTAACATAGCATTTTCTGCATCTGATTTTTGTTTTTTCTCTCTTTGTATATCTCCTATTTTCATCATCTGTTCTAAATTACCTTCAACAGGAACAAAACTTTTTGGGTTTTCTAAAATTTGTGCTTTTGTTACGAACTCAGCTGTATCACTTTGAACACCATCTATAATAGGGTAAGCTTTAACAAAAGATTCTTCTTTACCTACTGGTAAATATCTCAACTCTCCACTAGAATTTTTAGCAGTTAAAATATCTCCTTGTGGAGCATATGCTACACTTTGTGTTTCTGTATCAAAAACTTTCATAGGTTTACCTGCTTTTTCAGCATCAGGAACCGGAACATATCTAAATTCATTTGGTTGTTTTGATGAGTATGTTGTTTGAATAGTTTCTTCGTCTGCAAAAATTACATTACCTGTATCTTGATCTAATACTTTTTTGGAAGATGCAAATTTTTTATCTTGTTTTCTTTCCTGTCTAGCTTTTTCTTCTAACTCTATTTGCTTAATAGCTAATTGTGTTTGAGGTAATTTTTCCATACCTTTACCTATGCTTCTAAATACAGAACCTAGTTGACTTTCGCCAGGCATTCTTCTTGCTTGTAATAATGCTGAAGTAATAGGTGTTAATAATAAATTTCTTTTTTCTACTTTAGAAAAACCACCTACGTTAAATTTTTTAACAGGTAATTTTTTTTCAGTTTTTTTTAAGTACGCCTTTCTAAATAAAGGTCTTAATAAAACTTTATTCATTTAAGCCTGCCCTGTGCCTGAAAATGCTTGAAACGCTCCTAAACCTGTACCTATTGATTGTGCCAACGGTGCTGCTCCTGGTGCAGTTCCCATTGTAATTGAAGATTGAGATGTTGGTCCTGCAGCATAAATATTTTTTAAGAACTCAGCTCTTTGGTAAGGTTCGTATTGTTGCTGTAAAATTGATTGTCTCTTAGCATCTAAAGCTTGTTGAGCCAGTTGTCTTTGTAAACCTCCAGCTGCCATCATTTGTTGTAAATCTGCTTGTGCCATTTGTTGTTGTTGTGCACCAAGCGCTCCTAATAATTGTCCGCCTTGTAAACCAATTCTTTGTTGGTTTTGTGCTGCGCCTAAAGCAGTAGTAAATCCTTGAGCTTGTGCTCTACCCATTTCAGATAAAGTTCTACCTTGAAGTTCTGCTTGTTGAACACCTTCTCTACCACCACCGAATGCTCCGGAACTAATTGCTGTAGCTCCTAATTTGTTTTGCATCATTTGGCCTTGTCTTCCAATTTCATCAGTAACGTACTGTTGATAAGGATTTAAATATTGAGATATTTGTTTAGCACCTATTGGAGCCATTGCTCCTTGTACTCCTGAAATTCCTTGACCAACTGCAGCTCCTCCAATACCAGTTTTTCCTGCTGCTGTAATGCCTTGTTGTTCTAATGCACCTAAACCTGCTACTTGATAATCAGGTAAGTTAATTGGTTGTTGCGCTACCTGTCGCGCAATATCCATTAATTCTATTTTTCTTTCTTCTATACCTGGTGCTTCTCTTACAAACTGTGTTTGAGATGAAGGAGTAGATTGTCCTCCACCGCCTCCGCCTCCAAATAATCCGCCTATAAAACTCATTTATTAATCCATTTCTCTAGTTGAACGTGTTTCTTTTGCCATCCCCATTTTTTGGAAACTTTTTCCCAACCTGGTCTAGCCCAAAGACACAATCGTTTACAATTGTTACTTTTTGCAAATTGAGTTATTATATCAACAAATTGATCCTCCCATAAGTCCCTTCTTTTACCAGTACATATAACAACTTCTAATTGTTGAAAATTTGGCATTTCAGATATTCTAGTAACCCCAACACCAAAAACTTTATTTTCTTCAAACTCATCTGAGCCAAACATTATAAAACACTGCATCATATCTTTCTTTAAGAAATCAAAAATATGTTTTGGCTCTGCATAATTACCAGAATATTTTAAAGCTTCAGCTACCATAAACTCAGCTAAAGGCCAAAATCTTTCAATGTCTTTAGGTTCCACAGATAAGACGTTTACTAATGGTTTAATTTTTTTCTTTGTTTGTTTCATTATTATCCTTAATTAAATCAAACACTCTTTTATACTTTTTTTGTTGATCGTAAAAATATTGAGCACCTTTTTCTCTCATATCTTTCATGCTTTTAGGATTAGCTCCAGCAATTATGCCAGCACCTAACACTCCATCTGCACGTGTCACAAATTCCCCATCAGCTAGTTGAGCTAACATTGTATCTTCATCTTTATTCCCTACACCTGCTCCATCTTCAACATATCCAGAAGCTCTGACATAATTGTTTGCATCGTTTTCGTCATGCGAGACTTTTGATGGAAGATAATTTATACCACCTTCATTAAATTTTTTTATTTCAGCTAGCCCACCTGTGTTAAATTTATTTCTTGCAATTTCGTAAGGACCCATTCTTTCTACATTATCGGGTCTATTTGCTTCAGGTATATAAACTTTTTCATATTTTTTTTCTTGTCCAGTATTTGGATCGATATAAGAATAACCTGGTTGGTTCTTAGCAAAGTCTGCGTAACCTAAATTATAAGTTGGTTGAAATTGATCAATTGGTTGTTGTTCAAATGCTCCAGATAAATAAGCTAAACCACCTGCTGCAATTCCTGCTTTTGTAGGATCAAATTCAAATTCTCCTGTAGGGGTATCTCCCTCATATCTTTGTCTCATTAAAAGTTTTTGAAGCATATTTCTCTCTACTTGTTTTTCACCTTCTTTTTTAACTGCTTGTTTAAAAATAGTATCACTACCCTGTGCTGATAATTGAGGTAAAAAAGTTGGAGCTGATTTTCCAAAAGCTGCAAAAGACTGCGGTGCAAATGCTTTTAAACCTGCTTGACCACCGTAATAACCTAAAGCTGCTCCTGTAGCGCCTCCTAATAATCTTTGGATTCCTGAACCACCTGCGTCTTTACTTGATTTATATCCTTTGTAACCACCGTAAGCGGCTAATGCATAGGGTAAGAATTGTAACATTAAATATATTCTCCTTTAAGATCTTAAATTAAAATAATACCATTTTACTTGCTTGGTTTCAACTCATCAAGAAAACAACCCTCATATTGGTGTTCACCAACATGTATTATAGGGTCCTTAATATAGACGTAGCATTTACCACCTACATCTTTCCAAAGTTTACAGAAAGAGAAATCTTCCCCCATATATGTCTTAGTTTCTTGGTCATGTATACAATCAAAAAAGTTCCATAGATTAGGCCTGTCTATATACTCACCATTTATAATAGTCTTTTGAACTATGTTTTTATCTGGATATTTTTCTATCATTTTGTCAAACACACTTCTTTTAATTAACATACATCCTGTAGGACTATGTGT
>TARA_R100001463_G_scaffold135194_2_pt1 | contig 22540 bp, 5 predicted proteins | sample TARA_R100001463 | Tara Oceans TARA_R100001463 (sample SAMEA2622242) | marine metagenome | biome: marine biome (ENVO:00000447); feature: deep chlorophyll maximum layer (ENVO:xxxxxxxx); material: "saline water (ENVO:00002010), including plankton (ENVO:xxxxxxxx)" | depth 40 m
ATTTACAGCCGGTAAGATGAACAAAGATCTCGATGAGAGACTTGTTAAAAACGGCGAATATAGAGATGCTTTAAATATAAAAGTTAGAACTACTGATGGGGATGATAGTGGCGTTGGTGATGCAGGTGTTGTTCAAAACTTAAAAGGCAACACGCAACATTCAAGAGCTTATAGAATCTCTGATTATAATGATTGGGAAGGGGGAATAAATGACGCTCAACCTACTTCAGCTATTTATACAAAATTTGTAGGCTGTGTTCCAGACGAAAAAAATGACAAAGCTTATTTCTTTGCTGCCGCTCCATTAGTGGGCACATTATTAGATATTCCTTATACCGATATAATGAGCAACCAAATTAATCAAGCATTACGCCTTCAAGCGTGGACGGATAATTCAACTGGCAATAACGTTTTAGATACTACTGAAAGTTTTGAGGGTTGGGGTATTGAAGAGTTTGATGACTTTAAACCGAATAGTGACTTAAATAGCGCAAAAGCCGCTGCTTATTTATATCAAACTAATTATTTTTTAAAATATTGGGTAGATAGTATAATAGAAATAGACGCAACTATTAGCGCAGATGGAGATATTCCTATGGACGGGCGTGGAACACCTATATTTGTTGATTTATTTGGTATTACTGGGAGATGGGTTGATGTTATGCACCCAAATCCAGGAATGGGGATCGCTCCTCCACTACCAACAAGTGGTTTTAGTGTGTTACCAGTTTTTGATGGAAGCGCATATAGAATAGGTATGATCATGTATCTTTACGATAACGAAGGAGAACATCAATTTTTTAATGAAAACGGTGAATTTGGTGTTAAAATAATAGATATACAAGATAACTTATTATATTTATCGTATCCACAATCAGTAGACCTACAACAAGAATTTGATAATAACAATATAACTTGGCAAAGTGCTTTTAAATTTATATATCCGGAAAGAGTATTAGAATTTGATTATAATAAATTAATACCAAATATTAATATAATTGATAATTCAATATTTTACACAGATGGTGAAAATGAGCCAAAAAAAATCAATATAACAAGATCTAAGAAAGGTACTATTATCGATGCAATGGAAGACTACCCTAATATCGAACAAACAGCGGAAAGCTACCTAGAAATTCCTAAACACACAAAAATTTTCGTAAACAACACAAATATAACTGGTACTCCAGAATTTGTTTTAGCATCTGAATTAGAATGGAGTTTGAGAACTTCAGATATTAAAAAAGAAAACGTTACTGTAATAAAAAAAGCCCCAATTACTGCTCCTCATTTAATCATGAGAGATACTACTAGATCTTCAGCAACAAATTTTGTAATTGATAATTTTAATATGATCGCTGAGGGTGAGATAACTGCTCAATTTGGTGACATAAAAACAATAGTTGATCCCGCACTTGTAAACATTGATATTAGAATTAATGATGTTTTAAGATTTACTAACGCGCAAAATAGTATAAACCCAGCTATAGTTACCGCTAGAGTAACTAATTATGAATCACAAAGTGATACAGTTGAATTACAGATAATATTTGCTAGTGAAAATTTAAACTTACAAGAGCCCACTAATTGGAATGTTAATTTAGAAAAAGAAGACCCTTTATTTGAAACAAAGTTTGGTAGAGTTGGATATAGATATCAGTATGAAGATAACGAATACTCTTCATTTTCCCCATGGTCTGAATTAGCTTTTTTACCAAGTGGCTTTCTTTATTCAGCTAAAGATGGTTATAATGAAGGTATGTCTAATAAAGTTAGGCAATTAGAAATAAGTGATTTTATACCAGACGACTCCGTGAGACCTAGTGACGTTAAAAAGATAGATATACTTTGGAAAACAACAGACGATCAAAATGTTTATATAATAAAAAGTATAACAAGGGCTAGAGACAGTGAATGGGATATTAGTGAAGATGAAAATACAGGTAAATTAATAATGACGTCAGAAATGATACATAGGACTTTATCCTCAGATCAAGCTTTAAGAACTTGGGACAATGTACCCAAAAAAGCTTTAACTCAAGAGATAACAGGTAGTAGACTTGTTTATGGTAACTACACTCAAGGGTATGATATAGAAAATGTTGTTAGCTTAAAGCAAACAATATTATCGCAAGCTGTGAACTTTCCTATACCTAAAAAATCTTTAAAGTCTATAAGGAACTACAAATGGGGTATAGTTTTTGGTGATAAGTATGGAAGAGAGACACCAGTTTTAGCGGGAGGGGCAAAAACAACTAGTGGCACATTAACTGGTGATGTCACTGTGGAAAAAAGCTTAGCACATCTTAGTAATAGATTTAAAGTAACACAAAGTTGGGTTAACGAACCTGAAGCGTGGATGGAGTATGCTAAGTATTATATAAAAGAAACTTCAAATGAATATTATAATTTAGTATTAGATAGATGGTACGACGCTGGTGATTCAACTATATGGTTATCATTTCCATCTGTTGACAGAAATAAAGTCGATGAAGAGACATATTTAATACTTAAAAATGAGCATGGTTCACAAAGTCCTGTTGTAGAAAAGGCTAGATATAAGATATTAGCTATAGAAAATGAAGCCCCAGATTATATAAAAACTGATTATAGGGCAATGGGCAAAATAAAAATAAGTGCATCAGGAGTATATGGCCCTTCTGGATCAGGTACTGTACCCATAGGATTAATTGATACTATAGAAATAAGGACTGATCCACTATCGTGGAATGATCAGCCTATAACAAGAGAAAGTTTTAAAGGTACTCCAAGGGTTAGAATAGTAGCTGAACTAACATCAAATACATCAGTAAGAGCTGAAGGCCCTTGGAGAACTGTTTCTAAAATACAATTACCACTAAATGAAGATTATGCTGGTGTTGCGCATGGTTGTGATATCGCGAAAGCTTGGTCAGGAGCAGAAGTTAATCTTTTTGCTTCTTTAATTATTTTAGATAATGGAATAGTACAAGCTGATGTTGATGACCCAACGACTAGTTCTTTCATACAATACTACATGGAATTTAGAGATGAAGTTGTGGAAAACAAACCTGAGTTTGATGGAAGATTTTTTGTAAAAGTTTCAATGGACGACATGTTATCTGAAAAGGTTGTTACGCAGGCTGGTAATATGATATATAGTCCTTTAGCTGCATATGAAATAGGTTATATAGCTAGTACTAAGTTTAGTCCTGCTGAAAATTTTAGTGATACAGTAAGTCAATTATGGACATCTTATGGTGGTATAACTAACGGTACTGTACTAGATACGAGTGTATATAATTCAGATGGATCAGACGAAAATCAAGAATTCTTAGCTTTCACAGGCGCTGATTATGAATATAGTGACACTGCATTTTTTGGTGGTGTTGTTCCGTTTTTTGGCTTTTCTGAGCCACGTACATCAAATTTCTGGAACACTTGGTATAATGATCCAGATACTTCAAAAATATTTATTGATGAAGCTTCAGCTCGCCACGGTTTTAATAAAATAGTTACCTTACCATACGGAGGTTGGGTTATAGAAGGAGGTCAAGATTTAGGTTTAATAGGTCAATCGGAATTTGGTGAAATGGTGCCAAATGGTAACGGCGAGGGAGTAGAAGTTGATTTACCATTTTTTCTTGATGCTGTAAAAAATCATAATTTTATCTCCACATATCCTGCATTTGTTGGTCCAATAAGTATATTATCGCCAGGAGGCGAAATATACGCTAAATACAATTCATTTTACCCTCAGCCTTTTGATTTGTTGCAAGAAGAGGGTTTGTATAGAAATTACCATCCAAATGGTTTATCACGGGGTAGAGCAGCGAATGGTACTTTAGGGCAATTAACTATTTCTAACGTTGGCGCAAATCCTTGGAGTGGAGAAGCTGGGGAATTTAAAATGGCAATGCAAACACCTGGTACTTTTTTTAGATTTCAAGATGATCCAGAACAATGTATTTACAAAGTACTTCTTGTACAGCTGTTAATGGAAAATGGAGGTGGTAATGATCTGCAATGGCTTGGAACTGCGGATATAGATAATATATCTAATCACACTTATGGTAATGATATAGTAAACACTGATGATCCATCAGCTAAAAGAAGCTCTATAATAACTAGATTTGTTAGAATAAACGAAAGCACTGGAGTAGAAATGTATGACGATAATTACAGTGACTTAGTAGGTATTGTATCTGGAGAAGGAGCGATTGGGATAAATGTTGAAGATTGGGACCCAAGAGGAACAGTAAATCATAATGGTACTGGATCTATGGTAATACAAATACTAGAACAAGTTAACCCTGCTGGTGTAATAGCAGATGGTACAGTTACAAGTAAAGCTTGCTTTGAAACTGAACCAAAAGAGAGTGTAGATATAGATATATATTATGAGGCTAGTAACGCTATACCTATGAAATTAAATACTGAGGGTAACATAAATACTTTCACGAAACCAAGTGCTAATAATCACTTAGCTAGTAGAGTGGGTATTTTACCTAGAAAATATGAAGTTATGGTGAATGGTGGGGTGTTGCCATCTGTACCTTTTGTTGAAAGCGTCGACTTAGATCCAACCGCAAGGGTATATAGTACTATAGCAAATAACGTTATTGATGTTAGAGTTGGTTGGAATTCATCTCCTAATAATATTGAAACAATGTTTGCGGGTGGTTTTTCCGCAAGTGATTTAATTGCGGGTGTTAATGGAAATGACAATATTCATAATGGTAATGGGAGATCTGTAGCAACTGGTATTGCTGTAGATGATTTAATTCAATTTAAACACCCAAATGGTTTAGTTACTCAATCTAAGGTTTTGGACCATATGCAACCAGTGGTACTTGAAGATGCTGATGAAGAGAGCGCAAAAGCGATGGTGCTTTCTGATAGATTTACTAGATTTGCTGTGGTATTTTCAGCTATTTTAGGAGGTGTTGATAGCCCTCAATTCGGTATAATAGTTTATCAAGTTAGTGGTTTAGGTGCAACTAATCAAGAATTAACTTTAATGACTGATAATATTGGTAGTGAAGTTTTTGGATCAAACTTAGAAAAAGGAACTTTCTTAACCTCTGTGCTTGGCCCTGTTCCAGTGGGAAATAATTTTCTTATAGGCCTTGGATTAAGTAAAGATGTTTTGCAAAATTATACGGCAGAACAAACTTTTCGCATCGTAAAAACAACTGGTTATTATAAAATAGATACTGAAGTTTGGCAATACCCAGTTGAATTAAATTGGTTTAATTGCTATTCATTTGGAAATGGTGTTGAGTCAGATAGAATTAGAGACGATTTTAATGCTCCACAAATAGATAATGGATTTAAAGCGTCATCAACATTTTTAGATTATAAAGAAGAAACTATAAGTAGTGGATTAATACATTCATCAGGTTTGTACAATGATACATCTAGTGTCAATGGATTAAACGAGTTTAGTATGGCTCAAAAAATAACAAAAAATTTAAATCCTGTGTATGGTTCTATACAAGCATTAAAGACAAGAAATACTGATTTAATTACTTTTTGTGAAGATAAAGTTTTAAAAGTACTAGCTAATAAAGACGCTGTATTTAATGCAGACGGTAATCCACAATTAACAGCTACAAATAAAGTGCTTGGACAAACAATACCATTTGCTGGAGATTACGGTATATCTAAAAATCCAGAATCATTAGCTTGGGATCAATATAGATTATATTTTACTGACAAACAAAGAGGTGCTGTATTAAGATTATCTGGTGATGGATTAACACCTATTTCTAACGTAGGAATGAAGGCTTGGTTTAGAGAAAATTTAATTGATTGTGATAACATAGTAGGTACGTTTGATTGGTTAAACGGAGAGTATAACGTAACATTAGATTTTAACGAGGTATCACAAAAGGAACCTATAACAGTTTCTTTTAATGAAGGATCTAAGGGTTGGGTTAGTTTCAAATCTTTTATAGTTGATTGTGGATTATCAATAAGTGGTAAATATTTTACAGCATCAAATAATGTGCATAAAAGCTCTCTTAGCGGCAGAGGTACACACTGGATATATCAACATGGTGTAGGCGCTAGAAATACTTTTTATAATGATCATTACAATTCTGAAATTGAAATAGTGTTTAATGATTTACCAAGCGTTGTTAAATCATTCAAAGCAATGAATTATGAAGGTAGTCAAAGTAGAGTAGTACAATCTAGTAACGTATCTACTTCTAACACTTTTGATGTTTTAGGTAATTCAGTACCTCTTAATAATGCTAATTCTGATAATATATTTGTATATGGTGACTACTATAATTTAGAAAATATAGATGGGTGGTATTTAGATTATATTGATACTGATATGCAATCGGGTGATATAAAGGAGTTTATAAAAAAGGAAAATAAATGGTTTAATAGAATTAGAAATGATGATAGTTCTCTCACGGCCGTTGAAGAGCACGTTGAAGAACTCTTTGTTCAAGGCATAGGGTTTCCATCTCTTATTGGTGCAACTCCTTCTTCTGACACTAATACACAAACTGAAGCTGGAATAGAAATATTTGAAGAACCAATAACAGAGTTAGGTCCAGATAGCGTTGTTTATACTATATTATATGGGCCAATTTCTGGCACATATGCTATACAATTTAATTCAATAAATGGCGAAACAGGCTCATCTCAGTTTCTTGAAACTTATTCTATTTACGTTAACCAAAACATAGATGGTGAATTAGTTAATGTTGCTACAAACGATCCTTTTATAACTGGTTTAGAGCTAGGTTATTACCCAGCAACAGTAGAGGAGAATGGCAATACTGATAATAGTTACAATTTCTTAATTTATATAAGTCAATATCAAAATTATGACAACATGCAAGAGGTTGCTGCAGATTTTGAAGAGAACTCCGTACCATAATTCAAATATTTAATAATTATAAAACATGAACAATTACACAGTAACAAAATTTAATGTAACGGAGAAAATAGGTGATTCTATATTTAATAGGAGTATGGTTACTAGTGGAACTATGACCATAACGCCTAAAGCTGGTTTTGTTGTTTCTGCTGTAGATTTTTCTATTTCTAAATTACCTAGTCAATTAGCTTCTGTTGTATTTACTGACACAGCAACAGCTGGTGATATTAATAATAAGGTTACTGTAACCTCCACCTTTGCTAATGACTTTGTTGTAACCGGAAACTTAAAAATAAAATTAAATATAATAGGCGATGCTAAGGTATTTAAAAAAGAAGATCAAACAATTAGTGTTGGTGTAAGAATAATTGATAATAAAAATAATAATATTTTTGGTTCTTCAACTGTAAGTAAATTTAATAATTATATATTAGAGTCAACAAAAGAAGTTGGTTTAAATGGTGTATTTGATATTTTTACAGATATTATAACTGGTAGTACAACTAAAAATATTGTAAGTAAAATAGGTACAATAACTATAACAGCTGATGATGATTATTTTTTTAACAAAAAGCCTTATTTAAAAGTCTCAAATGATAAAAATGTTTACTTAAAACAGTTATCAACAACAAAAAGTGATAAATATATTACAAGTTATACTTTTGATATAATGTTTAGTAGTGATATTGATGTTTACGTTAATGACCAACAACCTGTGTTTATTACGTATTCGGCTGTAAAGATACCTACAAAGAAAAATGAAATTACAAATGTTATTTTGAGTAATACTGAAGTACCTTACATGGGCGGTGATATTAAAGTAGATGTATATGGAAACGTGGATGCGGAGTTTGATATAACTATAACCAAAAGCACTGATGAGACTTACTCAGTTATTAATCCTTATGGAGATAGTACTACGAATATTTTTACACCCGCTGGGACTATTACTGGTATTAGAAAAAAAATATCACGACTTAATACAGATTTGAATAATATGGATAACGATAATATTATATCAAAATATTCTTTTTTACAAAAATTTTCAATGAACACTGTAGCGGAAACAGCATTAAGCAGTGGAATATCAACCACAGCAATGAGTGTTACAAGTAATTCTGGTGTAGCAATAGGTGATAAAGTTATTATGGAAAAAATACCTGGTGGTAAAACAATAAAAGTAACAGCAATAAACCCAAGTGGTGCAAACACGTTAACGGTTTCAGAAAGTATTACAGCTGATAGTGGTTCTACTGTAAAATTCGTAAGAAACGAAACGTACAATTTAAATGTATATCCTAGAAATAATACAGTATTAGGCCCTAATATGTCAATAACAAAACCAAATGTTACTATAAAGCAATATAACAACCCAATATTAAAGCTAGTTACCACATCATCTCACGGTGTTAACCCGGGTGATGTTATATATGTTGGTAGAGCAAACAAATTAGGTTATTATTTAAAAAATGATCAAGGAGCTATTGGTGGTACTAATACAACTATTACTAATTATTCTAATAAAAATAACTTTAAAATAACATATACTTTAGCGGCATCTAGTGGTAATTGGCGCGCGGTGGATGCTACTTTACCAAAATGGTCAAGTACTGATTCAACCGCTTCTAGTTGGACTAACTCTGTGTATAAAGACATAGTTTCTAGGTATGGTGCAGCTACCGTAGCCGGTAACGGTGGTACGCATGCGGAGATATCTAACATAGCCGCATCTGGACTTAGTAGTAGCACTTTAACGTTGACAATGGATGTTTGTGTAAAACAGTGGGGAACAGACGACGTTACCATGACTCTAGATTTAGATCCCGCTTTTGATGCAGCTTAGATAATAATATAAAATATAAATTATGCCAGATTTAATAATACAATTTCCAAGAGCAGATTACCCATCTTTACAAATAGGTGACGTCGCTTACTATGCTACTATGGATAGTACTGAAACAGAAAATGATGACGGTACAACTACTATAACTGTTAATAGTGTAGGTGGTTTTAATATAAACAATCCGGACGAGGAGATGACAGCAATGGGTAAAGTAAAGGTTATTGATCACACAACTTCTTTAGAAGATGGTACGTTAACTACTAGCATCACGGTAAATATAGGAGCTAGTGTTACAGAGCCAACTACTAGTGACTTTGTGTTTTTTAGAAAAAGTCCGCGTGTTAATCTTTCATCTATTTTAGGTTATTACGGATCCGCTAAGTTTATAAACACATCAACATCTGAAGCCGAGTTATTTTCTGTATCATGTGAAATAAGTGAGAGTAGTAAATAACCACTAAAAAATGTAATTATAATATTAACAAATAAAGAACAATATGGACCCAATAACAGCATTAACTTTAGGAAAAGGTCTTTTTGATATAGGATCTAGCATCTTTAAAGGTAAAAAAGCTAAAAGAATAGAAAGAAACCAAGCTAGAAGGTTAAAAAAGCAGAAAGAAAAACAGAGAGAACTAGAAAATATATATAAAAATATAGACACTAGTAACCCGTATTTAAATATGGAAAACACTATGGAGGACTTGACTGTTAATCAACAACAGGCAGATTTTGAAAAACAAGCGTTTCAACAAACTCAAGCTAATATAATGGAAAATCTTAGAGGTGCGGCTGGAGGTAGTGGTATAGCTAGTTTAGCACAATCACTAGCTCAACAAGGACAAATCCAAGCTCAAAAATCTTCAGCTAGTATAGGTCAGCAAGAAGCGGCTAACGAAAGAGCTCGTGCGGCTCAAGCTGGTCAAATACAATCAATGGAGAGACAAGGTGAGATAATGTCAAGAGATCAACAAAGAGATCAAACAGAAACTTTAATGGGATTACAATTACAAAAAATAGGTGGTACTAGTGAAAGATTAGCACAGGCTAGGCAAGCTAAAATGGATGCGGTATCATCAGGTATGAATGCGGGTTTAAATATGTTAACGGCTGGCGTAGGAGGACAAGAGGGCGTTACCGCAGATACTAAATGGTCAGACATTTCAAAACATTTATCACGTTGGGATCCTCCGGTGGAACCAGAATAAATTAATATTTAATAATTATGGCAGAAGAAAAAATAGATAAAAGACAAGCGTCTAGGCAATCATTAATAAGTGCGGCAGCGGCAGCTGAAGGGGCTCAAACTAAAGCACAGGGTAAAGTTATGCAAACCGGCATCGGAACTTTCATAAAAAGAAGGAAAGAATATGATCAAAAAAGAAAAGAATTTAAAGATTCAATGGAAGACGTTTTAGAGGTTGGTGAAAATGAAGAGCAAGATTTTAAAGAGACGATAAGCCCTTATACAGTAGAGTTAAGAGAACAATATATAGAAGCCGAGACCCCTGCAGAACAAGAAGGTGTAAAAAACAAAGCTACAAGAATGGCAGCAGGATATCTGTCTGCAATAGACGCTAAGAGCGAACTCGCTGAATTAGCTTTAGACGAAATGGAGTTTGATGGAGATGATTTTATTTTCGATCAAATTAAAGAATTTACAGACGGCACTGGTAGTTATGAAGTAAATAGTGACGGAGAGGTTGATTTAATTTTTAGTGATGGTAGTAAAATACCATTAAATCAATTTAAAAAAGAGATTAAAGCAAAAACAATAGATAGAGATAGTCAAAAATCAATTACAGCTTTAGTAGATAATGTTACTGAACTTGCTGAAACTAGTGGTGGAGAATTTGATTATGCTAAGCATCAAAATAAAATAAATCAAATTATAAATAATTCAGATGCTAGTTTACATTCTTTAGCTTCTCATAAACTAATTAATGGAAATTCTTTTAAAGATCACATGACTGAAGCTTTATCCAATGGTACTTACGAGGATTTAGGTTTATCAACTGCAAAGGCTGAAGAACTAGATCCAACAAAGGAATCACCTATAACACCTGAAGATGCTATTAAAATAACACAATCACTAATACAAGATAGCTACATGCTTAAAGAATATTTGGTAAAGTACTATACGGATGTTTTACAATTACAATATAATGTAAATTTACCAAAAGCACAAATCAACACAAGTAAAAATACAGTAACAGCTGAAAATACTAATATTAATACCGATAATCAGAAAAAAGGACCGTTAAACATATACGATCCTAACACCACCACACTTTAAATAAAGAATATAAACACGGGTAACTAACGAAACAGTATGGACTTTGGAAAACACTTTGGAAAATTAGGTAAAATATTTAAATTATCTGATGGTAAATTAATGACAATTTTGCCAGAAAATGAAAATCATTTTTTAAATCAATTAAAAGAAAAAGGTTTAAAGGCAACTTTAATGCTAGATTCAACTACTAATTTTGATGAAGTAAAAGGTTATACTAAAAAAACTACTGTATCTAAAGAGAAAGAAGAAACAACTCAACCAATAGATTTAAATCAAAAAGAAACAACTCAACCGGTAGATTTAACTACAGATCAAGAAGTTAAAACAGATCTACCTCCCTCTATTAATTCATATAAATATAACAATCAAGAATACGTAAAATTAAAAACGCCTAAAGAAGGTAAGGAGTTTTTTGTTTTAAAAAGTGTAGCTGAAGAATTAGGCTATACTTTTGAAAACATTGATGGCGAGTACGAAAACATACCTACTATTAAAAGTAAAGATGACTTTATTAAAATACAAGACACTAAATATCTTGAGGTAACTGAAAGTAACGAGCTGTTATTTGATAAATATGAAGAAGATTTTGATATTGAGCTTGAGCCTTCAAGCCAAATTGAAGATGAAATAGCGCCTGATGGGTCAGTTGAAGATTACATAATAGGTAGTGGCTTTGATTTTTCAATAGAAACTCCAGATAAAATTTTAACATACGAAAATGCTGCTGACTGGTTTAATTACAGGTCTGAATTATCTAATTATCCTTTTACAAAAGAAACTGTACAAGAATCTACAATTTATAGTGTTTTACCAGGTGAAGACGAAATTACACCTGAAGGAGCGTATTTAAAAAGTGGTTATCTATCAAAAGAAATATTTGGAACTATAGATACTTGGGATGAAAAAGCTCATCTTAGAAACAAAGAAGTAAAAGAAAAAATATTTGCAGGAACTCATGGTTATAACCCTGCAACAGATACGTTATATAAATTATCTAAACCTGTAAAAGTCGATGAGGCTTCAAAATTATATGCTTTCCATAACCAAACGGAGTTTGTTGATTATGATAAATTTGTTGAGAAGGAAAATACAAAAACTATAGATTTACCACTTGTTCAAGACTATTATTCTTTACCTAATGCGATTCCAATATCAACTATCGGAAGTGTAGAATATCAAAAGAAACTCATAGATAGTATGGTATTAGATAAAAACGGCCAAGCAGCAGTTTTTGATGAGCGTTTATTTAATTTATCTTCATCTAATTTTGTAGAAACCGCTAGTGGTTTGTTAATGAAAAGTGGATTTTATATAAACCAAGGAGGTAAAGGTGTTGAAATTTATTCCCAAGATTATTATGAACATTTGTTAGAAGAAGAGTTAAAACGTATCGATAAAGAATTAGAAGACTTAGGCCCAAAGCCAACTTTTAGCAGTGCAGGTTTTTCAGTTAGAAATGCAACAACTCTTGATCAATTCGAAAAAATTTTAAATGATTATAATAAAAAATTAGAACCATTACTTGAACAGAAAGAAAGTGCTAAGAAAAGAATGGAAGAAAAAGCTACTTTAAGTGTAAACACTTTAAATTATAATATTGAAGATATAAAAGAGTCAGTTGAAAAGTTTAATAATTTTTTAAATACCGCAGGACAATATCATGACGTAGATATTGATACTTGGACTGAAAATTATATAGAGTTTGCTAAAACTTTAATTACGAAGGAAGACAAAAAAGAAGCACACTTGAGAGTTGCGGGTGCATATGATTACATTGAATTATTACGTAAAGATTCTTTAACATATGAAATGATGGTAAGCATGAGGATGTCACCTGATAAAATAATATCACTTGTAGAAAATGCTGATGAAAAAACAAAATCACTACCGATATTTGAAGATATATTAGAAGTATACAACCTTTTAACTGGCCCAGATGTAACAGTTACAGACGCAGAGCTATTAGATTTTTTAGATAGAACTAAACATATGGAAAAAACCGAAGCAGGTTTTATACTCAACGTGCTTAATACATCTATACTAGATCTTGAAAAAGACCACGTTAAAGAAGCTAGAAAAGAACACGCAAAGACATATTTTCCTAATTTAACTCAATCTAGTATATTTGAAGACTACACAACGAGAGACGAGGAACTTTTGTATTTAAAATATGGTAGCGCTCATGATGAAAATAAAGCGTTAGCAATTCTTGCACAACAATATCCTGATGGTTTTCCAGTTTCATTACTTGGAAATGATATTCTTATAAGGACTGATATAAAATCAATAAAAATAGATGATGATCTCAACCAATCTGATAGAGAAGCTATAATTAATACTGATAAATTTAAAAATTTAGTTAAATCGTTATATAAGACAGAGGGTTATTTAGAAGATAAAAAAAGCGAAGTAGACAAGCAAATGCGTGTAGATAAAGATCTTGAACTATTAAAATACGCATTAAACGAAGAGGCCACGAAGTTTTCAGCTGAGTTTTTTAGTGAAGGTAAATTGATTGATAATGTTAGAGATGATATAGGTTTACAATTGAAGAATATTGGTACAGAAAAAGCAAAGATAATTTATCAAATGAATGAAATAGAGGGAACTATGGGAGAGCTCACGGTTAACCTTAAGGATTTGGAAAAGGAAATAGAATACTTTGATGAAAACACAGTAGTTGAAATAGAAAAGATAATGGAAAAATATAATATTGATCCAGAATCTCCAGGCGCTATGGATATGCTTAAAAAAAATCCAAAAGCTGTAGATGAGTTCAATGGGTTGGGATTGGCAAGAAACAGTCTTTTAAATCAATATAATTTATTGGCAACTGAAACAATACCCACTTACGAGCGGTTATACGAAGAAGTAGTGCAGGAATACGCGACTATATTAAGTACTGAAGATGAGTATGCTTTAGCTAAGAATATAGCAGATAGAAAGCATGCTACAGGAACTTACTATGCTACAACTTTTGGTGCGTCTGTATTTGATATTTTTTATGGATCAGCCGCTGCGATTATGTCTTCTGGATCTAGAACATTACAAACACTAGGTGGTTTTGAGAAAGGTAGTATAGGCTATAGTTTACTACAAGACGTGGCTGAGTTTGGTGATTGGTTAGGAGATGATGTTGATAAAAAAGTTCAAAGATGGAACAATAGTTTAAGTTTACCTACTAGATGGGAAGATGTTGATAATGCGGGATCAGCAGTAGATTATTTATTTACTGGGTTTACTCAAAATATACCTTATGTTCTAATGATGATAGGTTCTGGTGGTTTAGGTGGAGTGAGAGGTGCTACAGCGTTAATGGGTACTATTGCTTATGCTGACGATTTTGATCAAAAGTACAAAATGAACGAACTTTGGATAGAAAGTGGTGGTATGTATGGACAAGAATTTAGTTTCTTTGAAATGTTTAGTAGTGCTTTAGTATCTGGAACAGCTGAAATGTTCTTTGAAAGAGTTTCTTTTGGTCAATTAAAAGCATTAGGTTATTTTGGTAAAACTGGATCAAAATCATTAGATAATGCTAAAGACGCTATGAAAAAATCTATAAATAAGACATGTAAATTAGATGTTTCTAAAGGCGGTAGATTAGACCTTTTAAGTAAAGCATTAAAATATCCTAAAGATTTTGCGTCGGAAGGTTTCTCTGAGTTCATGACTGAATTTTCTAATAACTTTATGGATGTTATGATTGGTGTTGAAGGTGTTAGTATAGCAGATGGTTTAGATGAGGCGTTTATAAATGGCGCTTTCTTATCGTCTATGTTACACACTCCTGCAATGTTTAAAAAACCTTTTTTAGATGCATTTATATCTCCTGAAACAAATCAAAGGTTAGCTCAACAGAGTGAAAAAGTACAAAAATTAATGATACAGCTTAATGACGCGTCAGTATCTACAAAACAAAAAGAAAAAATTGAAAAAGAAATAGAGCAAATTGGTTTAGATATTAATCAAGCGTTAAGTAAAGATTTGTTTAAAGTAGATTTAATGACTAATGAACAAAAACGTGAGTTACTTGATATACACCAAAAAGATATAGATGCTAGAAAAAGAGTAACAGAAATAAATTCAGATAAAAGTTTAACTTCAGAGCAGAAAGCTCAAAAATTAATAGCTATAACAAATGGTATTAATAAAAGAGCTGTTGAAAAGAATAAGTTATTAGCTGCAGTAGATCCTAAGAAAGCTGAAGAGCAATATCAAAAATCTATAAATTATTTTAATGATTTAACAGCATTAAATGAAGGCGGTAAAATTGAAGTAGACATTATAGAAACAAATACTGACGAACAATTTGTTGAAGCTGGAATGGATAATTTAGATAAAATAGTAGAAGAAACATCTAAAAGTGAGAACGCAATAGTGTCACTTAATGAAGATATAAATACTTCTAAAGAAAATATAAATAATGCGAAAACAGAAATAGAAAATATAAAGGAAGAATCAAAAAATAAAACCAAAGATGTTAACACTGATATAAAAGATATAGAACTTGAATCTAATAAAAAAATTGATGAAGCTAATAAAGAAATCAATGATACTTTAAATAAAGAAAACTTATCTACAAAACAAAAAGAAAGTGCGGTAAATAGGTTAAAGAATAATATTAAAGATTTAATCAATGAAAAGGTTAATAAAATAAAAGCTAAGAACCTTGAAAAGAAACAAATAAGAGAAGATAGACAAAATAATATTAAAGAACAAAATAATATTATTAATAAAGAAAAAAAGAATAAACAAAACGCTGAAGACGCGTTATCGATAAATGGTTCTCTTGAAACAAACGTTAAAATAGGTGGTAATATTTTAAATACCAATGCATATGGTAAAATGGTACCTATATACGATGGTAAAACTGGGGAAATAGTAAAATTAAAAGTAGTTATAAATAAACAAAAAGCTATAAAAGATGGAGCGTGGACTACAGTAGCACATGAATTTACACATGCTTTATTTGCTAATACTTTAAAGTCTGATTCTAAAATGCGAGAAGTATTAGGTGAATCAATGGCTGAAATGTTATCTAAAGGTAATTTAAAATTTAAGGATGGTACAGCTGAAAGTTTATTTTTTGCTAGAGTTGCGGGTTATGATGCTAATAAACAAGGCGAAGAAGCATTAGCTATCGCGGCAGAGATGTTGGTAAAAGGTGATTTAACTATAAAAGAAGGTATATTAAGTAAACTGGGTAACATGTTCAGAAGATGGTCCATGAATAGATACGGTTACGATTATAAATTTGATTCTACTAAAGACATAGAAAACTTTTTAAAAGACTACAGCTACTCTATTAAAAAACATAAACCTACTAAAGCTTTAGCTAATTTATTAGAAAAAGGTGCTGAGGGTAAAATGTTTAAAAACGCTAAAACACCTAAAGATAAAAGAGATTTACAAATGTATTACCAAGCCTCTAGCAATTGGATGGCTAATAATCCGGAGATCGTAAATAAATACGATAAGCATACTAGAAACGAGGATGGTTCTAAAAAATATAAAAACAAAAAAGAGTGGAAAGAAAGAGGTGAGGTTGATAATGTTGCTATATGGCAATATATTATGGAATCTGGTAAAAACTCTTTAGATAGTAGAATATTAGAAGAACAGGGCGGTTTTGATCCTAAAGGTTTACCTAGAGAAGTACAACAAGACTATATAAGAAAAGTAAAAACCGAACTTCAAATGAGGTGGTTAAAAAACTTTGATCCTTCAAAAAACGAAAGCGCAGCAGGTTATTTATTTGGTAAAAATGGCGTCTTGTATCACGCAAAACAAGATGTTCAAAAAGATTATGTTGAAAAAGAAGGTGGTACAGATAAACGTTCTTTAGATAGACAAACATCTGATGGTCAAAGTTATGCTGATGTTATAGAAGCTGAAAAAGAAGCTATATACGATGATATAGATAACGCTGATTTATCAAAACAAGAAAGTAAAGAGCTTAAAAATACTATCGATGATTTAATAATGGTAGTAGAAATGTTAGATTTGCCTAACGACACGAAAACAGCAATAAAACAAACTATAGCATCTGCGTCTATACCATTAGATGGTTTAACTTATAAAGGTGTAAGAGACTTGTTAATATCAACTGAGGGTAAAGCAACTACAGAGAAAAAGGTTATACCAACTGGAGCTTTATTTGAGGTGTTAAATAATATTTCTTCAGAGTTTGGTATTGACCCACTTAGAATATTAGCTAAACAAGATTTAAATGCTGAGCAAAGAAAAGCAGCACAAGAATATATATTTACTAAATCTGTAAATCAAGACGGTTCATTTAACCCAAGGTTTTTAGATGCTTTACCAGAAGGTCAAGACAGAGACGGTAGGGCGACTGGTGTTGCTAATACTAAACTTGGACAATTTTATGCTAAAGGTAAAAGATTAAAAGTTGGAGAAGGAGCTAAGAAAAAATTAGGGCAAAATTTTGCACAAAACAAAAGAAAAGATATAACTAAAGAAGAGTTTTTAAACTTGTTTGGTATAAATGCAGATGGTACATTTCAACCAGGTACTAAGGCTGATGGTGCTATTAGAGAGTTAGTTGTTCAAATGTCTCAATTAACAGCTAACCAAGAAATTAGATTAAATGCTGTAGAAAATAGATTAGAGTCAGCAAATGTTATAGCTAAATTAAAAGATGGTACATCAGAAGCAATGTATAACAAAACATTTGATGAGAATATTGATAAAGAAATGGAAGGATTAGGTAAATCACCTGAAGAAACATTTGAGCGTACAGGTTTTTTTTACGAAGAAGGTCCAACTAAAAAATATCCAGAAGGAAGAGATAAAGGCTTTGATAAAGATGATAAACAAACTATAACATTAATTGACCCTTCTGCTATATCAAAGTATGCTAAAGATAGAAACGGTAAACTTTTAAATATAACACAGCAACAACATCTTAATAGTACTATAGCAAAGTTTTTACTAAAATTTCCACAACACTTTGAAACTATAATTAATACAGTTACCGGTAGTGTAGATCGTAGTTTATATGGTACTAAAGAAAATTTTATAAATGAAGTAACTAAAGATTTGTCTAAAAAAGAAAAAGCTAAGTTTTTAGAAAATATAAAAAAAGTAGAACAAAAATATAAAAAGAGAAATAATTATACTTACAAAAGGTTTCAAACTAAAGACACTGTAAAAAAAATTAAAGAAGATTTAAAAAATGATAGAGCTAAGAATATTCTTGATTATGCAAGAGATGTTCAGGATTACTTAAAAGACAATCCAAATGATTTTGTGGTTTTTAACGAAATTAGACGTGATAACAACAGCAACCAAAGTGGTGGGTATGGTAGAAATCAAATTAATGCTCTTTTTTATATTAAAGAAAAAAATTCAGATAAAGCTGATGAAAAAATAACAGTAGTTGAAGAACATGCCTCTCCTCAAGCGGGTGTGATGACTGAAATAAACAACGCTGCTAGAAAAGGTATATTAGATAAACTTGAACCAATTTTTAAAGCTAAACTAATTCAAGGTAGTATGGCTGACAACATTGATAAAATAATAAATAATTCGTATAAATTTAAACAAGCACCAGATTTTAATAAAATAATAGCTCAAAAGATATTAAAAGGTAAACTAACTGTTAAAGATTCTAGACTAACGGCTTTAATAAGATACATCGTACCTCAAAAAATAGTAAAAGATGGTAAAGATTATTATGTTGATATAAACAACATGGTTTGGGCTCCAACAGGTAAAACTTGGGCACAAGAGTTCGGTGTTGATATAAAAGATAAAAGTATAGAAATCACGCAGTCCGTAATAGAAGCTCAAAACAAACTTGCGCGTGAAGTTATAATTGGTAATTTAACCCCTCAGCAAGCAAAGGATAAATTAAGTGAAATAAATTTAAAATCTTTAAGTGAGTTAGATACTCAAAGACCAACAAAGATAACTAGAAATAAACTAGTAGAACTTAGTAACAACGTTATATATAGTAAACCTATTGAAGTTAAAGGTATGTCTACTTTTGATTTTGATGATACGTTGGCTAGAACTAAATCAGGTATTAGGTATAGAATTAAAAATGATACAGGATTACCAACACCTGGAAGAAAAGTTATATTCTTAGCTGGTAGTGCTGGTAGTGGAAAATCTAATGTTGTTAAAAAACTAGGTTTAGAAAAACAAGGTTATAAAATGGTTAATCAAGATATTTCGTTAGAATGGTTAGCTAAGAACAACGGGTTACCTGCTGATATGAGGGACTTTACACCTGAACAAGCTAGTAAATGGAGTAGTTTACAATGGGAGGCTAGAGATATAGCACAACGCAAAGCTACTAAATTTAAAGGAAGAGGCGATGGTGTTGTAGTAGACGGGACTGGTGCGAGTACTATATCAATGTTTACTCAGATGCAAAAATACAAAGACGCTGGATATGATGTTCAAATGTTATACGTAGAAAGTTCTTTAGAAACAGCACTAGAAAGAAACAAAGCTAGAAAAGAAAGATCTTTAAGAGATTTTATAGTTGAACGTAATTGGAAAGCTGTACAGAAAAATAAAAAAGCATTTAAAGAAGAATTTGGTAATAACTTCGTTGAAGTTAATACTGATAACTTAACACAAGCTGATCCAATGCCTATGGATCTTGTTAACAAAATGAATAGTTTTACGAGTGGTTATATTAAAGGTAGATTAACAGCAGAGGAATTTGCTAATCAAGGCGATGATTTATTACAAAAAGGGGCTGAATTTGATTTTTCAGAATTTAATAAAGTAGTAGATGGAACGCCAGGTCCGTTACTTGAAAAAGCTAGAAATAGAGCTAATAAGTTTGGAACAAAAGATATGTTTGTTTTAACAGCTAGACCAGCTCAATCAGCGTTTGCTATACAACAATTTTTAAAAGGACAAGGTTTAGATATACCTATAGAAAATATAACTGGTTTAGGCAATAGTACTGGAGATGCTAAAGCTCAATGGATGTTAGATAAATTTGCTGAAGGTTATAATGATATGTATTTTGTTGATGACGCTTTACAGAACGTTGAAGCGGTTCAAGCCGTATTAGGTCAACTTGATATAAAATCAAATGTTGTACAGGCTAAGTTAAAAGAAAACGGTAAAATAGTTGAGCTTGGTGATAATACTATGTATAGTAAAGTTGTTAAAGATGATACTACTGGTGAAACTAAAGATATTAATACAGAGTTTAATGATATAATTGAGCGTAAGAAAAAAATAGATTCTAGAAAAAGATTTTCATCAGCGGAAGCTAGAAAAAGAGGCGCTAAAATAGGTAAGTTTAGATTTTATATACCACCGTCAGCTGAAGATTTTAAAGGTTTAATATATTATTTCTTAGGTAAAGGTAAGCAAGGTGATGCTGATATGAAGTTTTTCGAAAAAACTTTATTAAAACCTTTCGCTACAGGAATTAGATCTTGGAACGCATATAAACAAAACATGGTTAATGAATACCAAGCTTTAAAAAAACAATTTCCTAAAGTTAAACGAACTAAAGGGGTACCTGGTACTAGCTTTACTGTAGATACCGCTATAAGAGTATACTTATGGGATAAAGCAGGTTTTGAAATACCTGGTATATCAAAAACATTACAAAAAAAATTAGTTGCTTACGTTAATCAAAACGCTAATGTAAAAGGTTATGCGGAAGGTTTATCAACTTTAAGTCGTAGAAGTGAGGGTTATATTGAGCCTAGTAACAATTGGATGATGGAAGGTATATCTTTTGACTTAAGAGATATAGTAGAAAGGGTTGGTAGACAAGAGTTTTTACAAGAATGGATAGATAATAAAAATATAATACTTTCTCCAGAAAATTTAAATAAAATAGAGGCGGCTTATGGTACTGGTTTTAGAGATGCTTTAGAAAATATACTTTTCCGTATGGAAAATGGTACTAACAGAACTTTCGGTCAAGATAAAGTAACGAACAGATTTACTGAATGGATAAATGGATCTGTTGGTGCTATTATGTTTTTCAATACTAGATCTTCACTGCTTCAAACTATGTCTACTGTAAACTTTATTAATTGGAGTGATAATAATTTATTTAAAGCTTCTAAAGCTTTTGCTAATCAACCTCAGTTTTGGAAAGATTTTGCAATGATATTTAATTCACCACAGTTAAAGCAAAGAAGAAAAGGTTTACAAACAGATGTATCTGCTTCAGAATTAACTCAAACATTTGCTGATAATGGTTATAGTCCTAGAACTGTTATTAATTATCTATTACAAAAAGGTTTTCTACCTACACAAATAGCAGATAGTTTTGCTATAGCTTTTGGTGGCGCTTCATTTTATAGAAACAGGTATAATAAATACATTAAAGAAGGCATGTCTGCTAAAAAAGCTAATGAACAAGCTATGTTAGATATGCAAGAGATCGCTGAAGAAACACAGCAATCATCAAGAGAAGATTTAGTATCACAGCAACAAGCTGGACCACTTGGCCGTATAATATTAGCATTTCAAAACGTTACAATGCAGTATGGTAGATTAACCAAAAAAGCTTTATCTGATATTGTTAACAATAGAGGTGATATGAAAACTAACGTGTCTAAATTAATATATTATGGAGCTGTACAAAATGCTATATTTTTATCACTTCAAAGCGCTTTAGCTTTTATGGTATGGGGTGACGATGAAGAAGCAATTGATGATAAAACAACTAGAGTAGCAAATGGTCTTTTAGATTCATTTTTAAGAGGTACTGGTTTATATGGCGCTGTAGTTTCTACTATTAAAAATACTGTTATACAATGGGATATACAGTCTAATAAAGGCTATGGACAACAAGATACTGGTAAAATAGCTCTTGAGCTTGTAAATTTATCTCCACCAATTGGTAGTAAGATTAGAAAAATAGTAAGCGCTTTTAAAACAGAACAATATAATAAGGGTGTTTCAGATGAGCTAGGTTTAAGGGTTGAAAATCCTACAATTAAAAAATGGGCTAGTATAATTGAAGCTGCGACTAACATACCTTTAGCTAGATTATTAAATAAAGCAAATAATATAGAAGAGGCTGTTACAGGTCAACATGCTGTATTAGAGCGTATAGCAATGTTGTTAGGTTGGAATGCTTGGGAATTAGGTGTTAAAGATGAAGAATTAGAAGCTGCTAAAGATGCTGCTGCAGAAAAAAGAGCTGAAAAAAAGAAAAAAGAAAAAGAAGAGAAAAAATTATTAGAAGAAAAAGAAAAAGAAAAGGAAAAAGAAAAAGAGAAAAAAGAAAAAGAAGAAAAAGGTATTAAAACAGTCAGGTGTTCTGGTACTAGATCAAACGGTGAGAAATGTGCTATGACTACTGAAACAGCGGAAAAAACTTGGTTATGTGTTCACCATAGAGAGTTTAAAGATGGTAGTGATACAGACGGTGATGGAGTAAAAGAATATAGATGCACGGCTACCAAAACTAGTGGTGATAGATGTAAGAACAAAACTGAGAATGAGAACAAAAAATGTTATGCTCACCAATAAACGTGTGATTATAATATAGAACCAAAAA
>TARA_R100001463_G_scaffold19625_2_pt1 | contig 22509 bp, 32 predicted proteins | sample TARA_R100001463 | Tara Oceans TARA_R100001463 (sample SAMEA2622242) | marine metagenome | biome: marine biome (ENVO:00000447); feature: deep chlorophyll maximum layer (ENVO:xxxxxxxx); material: "saline water (ENVO:00002010), including plankton (ENVO:xxxxxxxx)" | depth 40 m
GGATGCTTACTTAGATGTGAGTAATTATGGTATTATGGCAACAATAGTTAAGAATGGTAAGTGGGGTAAATGAAAAGTAAAGTTGTAATCTGTATACCGACATACGGAAGTGTATCAGCTTTACTATTTGGACAGTGGATAGGATTATCAGCTTGGTGTGCTAAAAATAATGTACCAATCGTCACTATAGAAAATAGAACACATAATGATGCGAGAAATTGGTTGGCAACTGCTGGTGGTGGTTTTCAAAAACCAAATCAGTTAATTAATCAAGTCGATTCCATAATATGGATTGATTCAGATCAGGTGTTTAGTATTGAAGATTTACAAAAATTGATAGATTGTGATGAAAAGTTTTGTACTGGTTGGTATTTAAAAGGTGATACACCAATGGTTGCAAGATGGGATGAGAAAACATTTCTTAAAACAGGATATATGGATTTCTTAACAAACGAAGAATTAGTTAAAGCTAATGGTAAGTTAATAGAAGTATCTTACTGTGGATTTGGATTCACAAAAACGCATGTAGATTTATTTAAAGACCTCACCTATCCATTTTTTACCAATAAGGTAGTTCAAATAGAAGACTACAGAGAAAATGTTTCAGAAGACGCAAGTTTCTGTTTAGATGTTAATGTTAAACCTAAAGTAATAACAGACCTAAAAGTAGGTCATTTAAAAGAGATGGTTATATAATTGAAAAAAATAAGTTATAGTCAGTATTCATTGTGGAAACAATGCCCTTATCAATGGAAAATACAATATGTAGATGGCATTAGAGATTATACAGATAGTATTCATACACTATTTGGAACTTCAATGCACGAAGTTATACAAGCATTTGTTACTGTGATGTACAATGATACTATTAAAGTTGCGGAACAATTACCTCTTGAAGATATGTTGAGAACAAGAATGAAACGTAACTTCGAAGAGATTGTAAAATCTAATGGTGGTGAAATGTTCTGTACTGAAAAAGATATGATTGAGTTCTACACACATGGGGTACAAATATTAGACTTTTTGAAAAAGAAAAGAGCTCAATATTTTAGTAAGAAGGGTTACGAGTTATTAGGTATAGAAGTTCCTTTAAACTTTGATTTGTCAGATAATCTGAAGTTTGTTGGTTACATAGATTTAGTTATAAAAGATACTGTCAGAGATGTAATAAAAATTTATGATATAAAAACTTCAACTATGGGTTGGAATAAATATATGAAAGCGGATATTAATAAAACCGACCAGCTTCTACTGTATAAACAATTCTACTCAAAACAATTTAATCACCCTACAGACAAGATTGAAGTAGAGTATTTTATTGTAAAGAGAAAGTTATATGAGAATTTAGATTTTCCCCAAAAGAGAGTTCAGAAATTTGTTCCCGCTAATGGTAAACCAAGCATGAATAAAATGATAGTTAGGTTCAAAGAATTTTTGGATTCTACTTATAATGAAGATGGTAGCTTTAAAGATGTTGAATACAAAAAGTGTGTTGGTAAATGTAAAGCCTACAACAAATGTAAAGATTTATAATATTTATTACCATAAGGGAGACAGATATGAAAGTAAACCTACGCATGAATCTATCAGATTTTTTAAATACCGATTATGAAAAGGAAGTGATTGATAAGTTAGAAGCTGTTCACAGAGATAGTGTAAAATTTTATTTAACACTTTGGTATGAAGATGGTTTAATAGAACCTCGTCAGATTAAAAAATTTATTTTAGACTACGAAAATAGATTACATTTAAAAACTAGTATTAAGGTTGGTAATGAGCTTAAATTTAGTGATTTTATTTGGTTTGATTTGGTAAAATCAAGTGACAGGCAAAACTCAAGCAGGATTAGATTTCAATACGAGTATCAGAATTTAGAATCTATATTAGCGGGACTCGAAGAATTTCACAAATGTGCAAAGTTTTGTATTTCAGAAAAACCTAGAAAACAAAAAAGGAATGATTATGAAAGTAGCAATAGTAGGTAGCCGTCAGTATACAAATAAGAGAAAGGTACAAGAATTTATTTGGAAATTAAAAGAAAAATTTGGTGAAAGTCTTGAGGTTGTAAGTGGTGGACAAAAGGATGGTGCAGATGGGTATGTAAAAAAATATGCACTTGAATTTGAAGTTAAATATTCAGAATTTCCACCCTCACATTATAGTCACAATATTCATTGTATTTTGCCAAAATTTCGTTATAATAAACCTTTTTATAAAAATAATTATCATAAGAGAAACGAGCAAATTGCGGAGTACTGTGATAAAATGGTTGCATTCCTACCAAAGAATCTGGTTACAAATGGTACAGCAAGTGCATTAAATGAGGCTCAAAAATTAGGAAAAAAATTCGTGATAATAAATTAATTACTATATATTTATATATGTATATATGGAGTAAATATTATGGAGAACGTAAAACTAACCTCTGTAAAGTTATTAATAGATTTATATAAGAAATTTAAACTATCGACATTAGATGATAATTTTACATTACAAAAACTTATAAATCGTTCAATGGATTTATATGTGCACGATGAGGTTTTTAAAAAACAAATCAATGAGTGGAGAAATCTAAAACCAAGTGGGAGTAAGTTATGAGTCTTAACTTTAGAGATGACTTGATACAAGCGAGTGTGAAGCACTTCGAAGCTCACATTGAAAAACACAGAATAAATATTGAAATACTATTAGAGAATCAAAGGGGTATTGCTGAACATCCAGATATAATGGAAACTATTGAGAAAGAATTAAGCATTATTGCTGAATATGACGATAAATTAAATATGTTAAGAAAGTACTTTATTAGTGGTACAAAAAAGAAAGAGGTTTTAAATGGCTAAAAAGAAAATACTTCTTCTATCAGATGATTTAAGAATGCACAGCGGTATTGCAACAATGTCGCGTACATTTGTTTTAGGTACATTAAAGCACTACGATTGGGTTCAAATTGGTGGTGCTATAAAACATCCTGAAGAAGGTAAGATAGTTGATATGGATGAATCAGTAAGGAAGGATACAGGTGTAAAAGATGCAAGTCTTAGAGTTTATCCAATATCTGGTTATGGTAATCAAGAATTATTACGAAATGTTATAGATAGAGAAAATCCTGATGCTATACTTCACTATACAGATCCAAGATTTTGGGAGTGGTTATATCAAATGGAGCATGAAATCAGAACAAACATTCCAATATTCTATTATAATATTTGGGATGACTTACCTTATCCAATGTGGAATGAACCGTTTTACGAAAGTTGTGATTTAATAATGAACATATCTAAACAAACAGTAAATATAGTTGATAATGTTTGTAGGGATAAACCTCGTACTGAATGGGATAATACTTATATACCGCATGGTATTAATGAAGACAACTTTCAAATAGTTAATAAGAATCACAAGCATTGGGGAGACCTTTTGAATTTCAAACGAACTGTTACACAAGGACGTAATTATGATTTTATTGTCTTTTGGAATAATAGAAATATCAGAAGAAAATTACCTGGTGATATTATAATGGCATTTAAAACATTTTGTGATATGTTACCAAAGGATAAAGCAAAAAGATGTGCATTAATAATGCACACTCAACCAAGAGATGAAAATGGTACAGATTTACCGGAAGTTGCAAAATCACTATGTGCAGAATATGATATAATATTTTCTACTCAAAAATTAAATGATAAAGAACTTTCTTTCCTATATAATATGTCAGATATTACTATTAATATGGCGAGTAACGAAGGATTTGGTTTAGGAACTTGTGAATCTCTGATGTGCGGTACTCCAATATCTGTTACAGTTACAGGTGGATTACAAGACCAATGTGGGTTTAAGTATAAGGATAAGTTATTAACATATGAAGATTATAGCTGGGTACATTCATTACATAATGCTAAAAAGTGGAAAGACAACGAAGATTTAACTTGGGGTGAGTGGGCAAAACCAGTCTGGCCATCCAATAGAAGTTTGCAGGGTTCGATACCTACACCATACATCTTTGATGACAGACCATCATTTGAAGATTTTGCTGATGCTATCAAAGAATGGTATGATATGGGAGATGAAGAAAGAATCAGATGTGGTAAACTAGGTCATGAATTTGTTATGAGTGACGATTCAATGATGTCCGCAACTGCTATGTCTAACTTATTCATAGAACATATGGATAGAGGTTTGGAAAAGTGGGAACCAAGAAAACGTTTTACAATGATAGAGGCTTAAAATGAAACCATTAATATTATTCACAGGACCAGTCACAACCAGAAGTGGTTATGGTGCACACGCTAGAGATTTAGTAAAATCATTAATCAAAATGGATAAATATGATATAAAAATTAATTCTCTTCGATGGGGAAATACTCCGTGGAATGCATTAAATTTAGAAAATGAAGAAGATAAGGGAATCATCGATAGGATATTAAAAGAACCAAATCTACCTCGTCAACCTGATTTACATATACAGGTTAGTATTCCAACTGAATTTACACCATTAGCAAAGTATAATATAGGTGTTACTGCTGGTATGGAAAATACAGCACCTAAGCCTGAGTGGGTTGATGGAATGAACAAAATGGATATGGTTATCTGTGTATCCAATTTTACAAAAGATACTTTTAGAAAAGTAGTCTATGAACAAATAGATAAGAATACCAATCAAAAGACGGGTGAACTTCGTGTAGTTAAACCTATGGAAGTTTTATTTGAAGGTGTGGATACAGATATCTACAAGCAAACTAAGGAATTCTCAGTTGATTTGATTAATGAAATGGAACTTATCAAAGAAAAATTCTGTTTTCTTTATGTTGGACATTGGTTACAAGGTAACTTAGGACAAGATAGAAAAGATACCGGTATGATGGTTAAAACCTTTTTAGAAACCTTTAAGGATAAACCTCATCCACCTGCTCTTATTATGAAGACAAGTTCTGCAACATTTTCTGTTATCGATAGAAACGATATATTGAAAAAAATAAATACTATTAAAGAGACAGTTAAGGGAAAGTTGCCTTCAATTTATTTACTACATGGTGATTTATTAGACGAAGAAATGAATGAACTTTATAATCATCCAAAAGTTAAAGCGATGGTTTCATTTACTAAAGGAGAAGGATTTGGTAGACCATTATTAGAAATGTCTATAGTCGGTAAGCCAATCATTGTCTCGGATTGGAGTGGTCATTTAGACTTTTTGAATAAAAAACTTGCAGTTTTGTTACCTGGTAGTTTAACTCAAGTTCATAAATCGGCTTTACCTAAAGAGTACAGAGTTGATAATGCAAAATGGTTTACAGTTAACTATCAATATGCTTCTCAGGTTATGATGGATGTGTTCAAAAAGTATAGAAAATATACTCTTAATGCAAAAAAGTTATCTATGGCAAACAGAGGTAAGTTTAGTATGGAGAGTATGACAAATACATTTGCAAAAATATTGGATAAGTATTTACCTAAATTTGAAGAGCAACCACAAGCAGTTGATTTGAAATTACCTGATTTAAAAATGATATCAGATTCAGAACCTTTGAAGGTGGAAACTAAATTACCAAAACTGAAGAGGTCGTGATGGAACAAAAAACTAATTGCCCTTTATGTAAAGACTTACATAATAATTGCTTTGTAGAACAAACCGAAGTTAAAGGTGAACCATTCGAATCTTATTTATGTTTCGGTTGTGGTATGACTACCAATTCATATATGGCTATCGATAGTGAAAAGTTAGAAACTATGATTAGTGGTAATACTCAATTGATGAATGATTTAAAAATAATGGATGATGAAAGAGGTTTAGTTTGGTTTCCGTCAGTAATTAATATGGGAGAGAAAGGTATTATATATCCTGATGGTAAGCCAGAGAATTGGTATTGGTATTATGCAAAAGTTATTGATATACCTAAAGAAGAGAGGGATAAATATGAAGGACATGAGAAAAGATTAGATATTGATAATCCACAAATATTTGGACAATTTGAGTTTATGAAAGCATGTACCGCTATGGGAATTGTAAAAGATATGGGACCTGAAAAGTGAGAGACCAAACCACATGGAATAAAGTTAGGCCTGGTGACATAATATCATTTAGATATCCAACTAAAGGTGTACTAAAACTTAATACAATATTAGTATTTGCAGTAAAGGTATCGGTACAAAGTAAATCAGGTTCTAAAAAACATTTAAGAGGTATGAAGATAGAGGAGAGAAATAGACCTTTCATCACACCTACTTGGGTTAGAGAAGTAACCAAAGTTGGAAATTTGTCACTTATTAAAAAGACATCAAATACTGAAGCAATTTTGAAATTGTCAGTTGGTAGTTATCAGATAGGTGAAAGGACTGATGATACAGAGTTCACTAAACTGAAGGGTTTTTTAACTAAAACAAATTCTTATCGTACATACGATTATAATATTGCTAGAAAGTATCAGGTTTACTTTGAACCTGTTCAGGTTCCATCTTCTATATTGAAGGAGTTAGCTGGTGAAAATTAGTTATGGTATTACAGTCCACAATGAGGCTGATGAGTTAAATAAGTTATTAGATGTTTTGCTTGATAATATTGATGATGAAGATGAGGTTGTAATATGTGTTGATGGTGAAGATGATGCTGTAAGATTTGAACTAGATATTTATTCTAAAGTTTTTAATGATTCTAATAAGTTTATGAAAATTTATCAAAGAAAATTAGATGGTGATTTTGCAGCTCATAAAAATTCAGTTATAGAAAATTCAACAGGTGATTATATCTTTCATATTGATGCTGATGAATATCCAAATGAAATATTACTTCAGCAACTAAAAAAAATATTGGAAATGAATGATGTTGATTTAGTTTGGATACCTCGTGTAAATACTGTTGAAGGAATGACACAACAAGATATACAAAAGTGGGGATGGAGAATATCAGAAAACAATTGGGTAAACTATCCTGATTATCAAAGTAGGGTGTTTCGTAATTCTAAGGATATCAGATGGACTAGACCACTACACGAACATATCATTGGAGCAAAAACATACGCTCATCTGCCACCTCATGAACAGTTAAGTTTATACCACCCGAAAACCATACAGAAACAAACTGAACAAAATATGTTTTACAATAAGAACTTCAGTGCCGACATGAATGTTAGGGGTGGTGTAAAAAAAAACTTTGAACCGATTTCATTAGAATATTTTCTCAGTATGGAGGTTGCTAGTGGTGGCCCATCCAAAGTAGTACTGAATCGATACGACAAACTCAAAACTGTAAAAGATGTCGTTGAGTTTTATTCAAACAAAGATAATATAAAACTGGTAGAAAAAGAATTGAAACCAGACAACTGGCAATATTTTAATTGTATGTTAGCAGAATTCAGACACAATGTTGCTGACCATCACGAATTAGGTTGGGAAAATATGACTAAAGAATATTATGAATCGCTTGACTTAATGACAGATAAAGAGATAGAGGTATTTAACAAAACTAATCCGGTAGAGTTTGATAATGGTCTAATGAAGCATGGTTATCATAGAGGTTACGCTATGATTGGTAGGTTAGTTGCAGGTAAACCTTACATACCATTATTTATGGAAAAAGAGAAGATATATAATATACCTTGGAAAAATGATAATAAGATTAGAATTAATAATCCCATGTATAATATCAGATGTCTCAACGAACTTAATGACTTAGATAAGAATGAATATTGTTTAACTCAATCTAGTATATTGGCATTGATGGGATTAAGACAAAATAATGATGTTGATATTATTGTCAGCTCTAAGTTGAGAAATCAGTTAGGAATTGGTAACCAGTATGTAAAGAGGGGTAACGTAGAAATATTCTCACCTAACTATGATAAGTTTATGATTAATGGTGTTAAGAATGATGATGACTTAATTGAAAATTTTACATTCGAATTTGAAGGATATAAATTCTTAGAGCCAAGATTTTATTTCAGTAGAAAACATAGAAACGATGAAAAGAATAAAAATGATTGGGATGGTATAAAAAGGTTTTATAAGATGGAAACTTACAGAGGTTATCCATTTTCTAATTGTAACATAGATAAATGGGGGTTTGAATATCTATGATAATATCACATAAACACAAGTTTATTTTTATGAAAACCAGAAAGACAGCTGGTACAAGTATTCAAACTGCATTAACAGATATTTGTGGGCCTGATGACATTATATCCTCTGATATAGATACAGTTGGTAGAAATGAGGATAAGTCTTGTTGGGATGGTCATCCACACCCACATCTATGGGATGTGAGAAATTTGGTCGGTGAAGAGGTATTTAACAGTTACTTCAAATTTGCATTCATAAGAAATCCATTTGATGTAACAGTTTCAAGATTCTTTTGGAATATTAAAGGTAAAGGGCAAAAGGGTTATGAACTAACAAAGGATGGATTTAACAAATGGGTTGATGAGTATACATCTCAATTTATTTTTCATAAGGCTGAGTACTTTCCTATTAACTTAGCATATCCTTTTTTGTATAGTCACAATTTTGTCAATCCAAACACATTTGAAAGAATAGGTCCTGATATCAGACAATTAGCATTTGATGTTGATTTTGTTGGTAGGTTTGAAAACCTGGTTGATGACTTTGATTATGTATGTAATAAGTTAGGTTTAGGAAAGATAAGTTTACCACAAAAGAAAACAGGTATGAGAGATAAAAAAGATTTCAGAGAAATGTATACCGATGAGTCTATGAAAAAAGTTGAGAATGTATTTGCAGAAGACTTACTAACTTTAGGATATTCGTTTCAACAAGACCTAACCCTAAGTAAAAGAAGTGTTTTAATTGATAGAAATATATTCAAAGATTCAGACATAAATATTAATGGTGCGAGTATAATTAAAGTACCAGATTGGTTAGAAAATCCGTTAGGTAAATACTACCTTTACTTTGCAAGTCATACAGGAAAGTATATTAGACTAGCATATTCGGATAACCTGATGGGTCCTTATTCTATCTATAGAGATGGTAGCCTAAATATTAGTCAGACAAATTGTAAAAGTCATATTGCTAGTCCTGATGTACACATAGATGGAGATAAAATATTAATGTACTATCATGGAGATTTAGAGAATGGGCAAAAGTCATTTCTATCTACATCCACAGATGGTATAAACTTTGAAACTGATAATAAGGTTTTAGGAGAGTTTTACTTCAGAGTGTTTAAGTATAAGGATAAAGTTTATTCTATTGCAAAAAATAAAAATGAAGACTCTGTTATATATCAATCAGATTCTTACTATGGTGAGTTTCGAAGGATATTTAATATACTACCCAACTCAAGACATACAGCAGTTTATTTAAAAGATGAACATCTTTACATATTTTATACAGTTGTAAAAGATGCACCTGAATCAATATACTACTGTAAATTAAAACTTTCTGATAATATAGAAGATTGGGAAGTAATATCTAACAACCGTTTAACCATACCACAATATAGATACGAAGGCGGTGGTTCTCAAATAATACCAAGCAACTTTGGTTCAGCAACATTAAGATATGGTAATATGCAATTAAATGAGCTTAGAGACCCATGTATTTTTGAGGATGATGATTTATATTTGTTATACACTTTTAGTGGTGAAGCGGGTATATCTATAGGAAAATTAAATTATGAATAATGTAGTATTTCAAGTTAATATTAAAGGACATAGAGTTAAGGATGAGTTTGAATACTCTACTAAGTCTTGGGCTAATTGGTGTGAGAAGAATAATTTCTCACATTTCGTTTTAGAAGAACCAATTCAGAATTTGGATTATATGAATGCTAACTGGCATAAGTTCTATGTTTTAAGTATGTTAGAAAACGAAGGTATAGATTATGAGAGTGTTTGTATAGTTGATGCAGATACAATAGTTCATCCAAATTGTCCTGATTTTTTTGAAATTGTTGGCGATAGATTCGGAGTTGTACAGAGTGATGGATGTTATGAATGGGTAAATCGTAGTATTGAAAAATATAGAGATCATTTATTTCCACATATAGAGTTAAAAACTTGGGATTATTTTAATAGCGGATTTATGGTTTTAAATAAGAAACACTCAAAATTTTGTGAAGATGTTTATAAGTTTTATCATAAAAATAGAGATGATTTGGTTTATGCACAAAAAACTTTTATGGTTGGTACAGATCAAACTCCAATTAATTATTTAACTAGAGAATTTAAGTTAGATTTGAAATGGTTACCAAATGCATATAATCTACATGACCCATATAGAAAAAGTTTGTTACATATAGATTCATCAAATTGGTGGCCTGATACTTTAGATAATTTATTCAATTCAGGTTGGGTTTATCATTTCAATGCAATACCTCAAAACCCTATGGGAAGAGATGCAGGGTATTGGATGAAAAGAACATACGAGGAGCTATACAAATGAAAGTAGTATTCTTTTCAGAGAGTCAAATTAATGGTAAGATACCAAGAGACTTTTCAAATGCTAGAACAGAGTATGCTTGGATGATGGCTTTAGATGCTCCACATTACAATATAAATAATATACCAAGTGAGAAGTTTGATTTAGGTATCGTTATAATTCCAAAGAATAACCCAAACATAAATCTAAATTCATTCAGAGTTTGTTGTGATAAGGTTGCAGTGATGCAAGAAGGGCCACATTGGTTCTTTCAAGACTATACTGTTGAACAACAATTTCATTATTATAATACATTGATGGATGCGGATTGGGTTTATTGTCACAACGAAAGTGATGTAAACTATTATTTAGGTTTAGGATGTAAAGATGTAAGGGTGATGAGAAGTTTGATGATACCAGATGGTTTAGAAAAAAGAAATTGGTTAAAATCTGAAACAATGATTGGTGGTAATTTTGTAAGTTGGTACGGTGGATTTGATTCTTATATGGTTGCTAGAGAAATGGGAGATCCAATCAGTTGCCCATCGATGGGTAGAAAACAAGAACAAGAAAGTTTAATTGAAGATATAAATTATCTACCCTATATGAGTTGGAGAGATTGGATAAAAACTTTAGGAGAGTATAATATCGGTATTCACTTAATGAGAACACATGCAGCTGGAACATTTGCTATGAACTGTGGATTTCATGGTATACCTTGTGTTGGATACAGAGGATTAGATACTCAAGAATTATTACACCCATTAACAACTGTTGACGTAGGTGATTTAGATGAAGCTAAAAGAGTTACTTTAAAATTAAAAGACGATAAGTTTTATAAATTATGTAGCAGCACTATTAGTAAAAGATTCAATCAATATTATACAGAAGACGCCTGGAAAGAAAATTGGAGAGTTACAAATAAATGAAAACATTCTTCAGAATAACTAATAACAAAGTTTATGGTATTCAACGAGAACATTTAGGATTCCCATCAAACAGTCCAGCTTACATACCCGATGATTATTTAAAAAATAAAGAATTTGTAATTATGAGAACCTGTCATGGTATAGGTGATTGGTGTATAATTTCTGCAATACCAAGATTACTGAAACAAAAATATCCTGATTGTAAAGTCTACATACCATCTAGTAAAATGTTAAAAAGTTTATTTGGGAATATGTTGAATAATTGGGGGTATGGAACGTTTGATGCTAGTACGATTTCAAAAGTTGTATTTGAAAACAATCCATATGTGGATGATTTTATAGATGAGTACAACGGTGAGATTTTTCACGACCACTATAAGATATTTGATGTCAGTAAAGACGAGGTCTCTTTAACTGAACAGATGATGAGATTTTGGCAACTCAAAGATGGGGAGATGGTTGATACTACACCAGATTTCTACCCTACAGAAAAAGAAGAAGAATTTAAAATAAAATTTAATTTGGAATATAAGTTAGATAATTATTCTTATATATCAGTTTCATCTACATTTGAAACTACATCCAATGCTAAGTTATTGATTGATAAAATAAAAGAAAAAGATACAGATAATATGAAATGGTTATACTACGGTGAAGTTCCTCTCAAAGAATCTAAGTTAAGTTTTTTGAATGGAATTGAAATCAAACCTATGAACCTAACCATCAGAGAGCAACAGACTTTGAAGATAAATGCAAACTATAATTTTGGTAATGAAACAGGCATGAATCTTTGGACTCCTAAATACTCAAAAACTTATGTTATTGGAAATAAATATTTTGGGCCAGTTCACGGTGGTAAGAATGAAGGTAAACTAAGAAAGAGACCATTTAAGAGTGGCAATTTTATTAATAAAGTGGAGTATTTATGAGATATTGTTTTGATATTGATGGAACTATATGTAGTACCGATTGTGAGTATAAAGATGCTGTTCCATATCAAGAAGTTATTGATTGGATAAACAAAAAATATGATGAGGGGCATCACATTCAACTTTTTACATCTCGTGGAACATCATCAGGACAAGATTGGTTTCAGTTTACATTAGATCAAATTGAAGATTGGGGTGTAAAATATAGTAGTTTAAAATTAGGTAAACCTGCTTATGATTTATTTATAGATGATAGAGCGATTAATAATAAAGAATGGTATAAGAAAGAAGGAATTAAAGTTTGAATATATTAGTTTCTTGTGCTGGTGGTCCAGCAGCTGTTGGTATAATAAAGTCTGTTGCTGAGTTTAACGATGGTATACATAAAGTTGTTGCAATAGATTGTGATGAACTTTCAGTCGGCTTTCATTTAGCAGACAAAAGTTATGTAGTACCATTTTCAGTTGAAGATGACTTTTGGAAGGAGGTTCTTAAAGTTATTAGATATGAGAAAATAGATTTAGTAATACCAACAGGTGATGCAGATATTGTTCACTTTTCAAAAAACAAAAATGTTTTGAATAAAATGGGCGTTACCATTTTTATGTCAGACTATGAGACTATTAAGATTTGTCAAGACAAACTTTTATTTTACAAATATCTTGTTAAAAATGGATTAGAAAACCTTTTACCCAAAACATCAACAGATTGTAGGAAAATTGATTTACCAATACTTTGTAAGCCAAAAAGGGGTAGTGGTAGTAGGGGTATAGAATTATGGGAAAGTAAGTCACAAATAAAAGAATTGGATAAAGTAGAAAACCTACACTACAGTAGCGATTATATCTTTCAAGAGTATCTACCAGGTAATGAATATACAATAGACGTTCTATGTGATTTAAAAGGTAAAATACTATCAATCATACCAAGACAAAGACTACAGATAAAAGCTGGTATATCATCTAAAGGTAAAATAATTAGAGATAAAAAAATAGAGGATAGTTGTAGAATACTCTGTAAGAAACTTAAAGTAAAGGGACCTGTTTGTATCCAAATGAAAGAAGATATAGATGGTACGCCAAAGTTCGTAGAAATAAATCCACGTGTAGGTGGTGGTACTTATTTTACAACTCTAGCTGGTGTTAATTTTATGAAAATAATTTTGGATATGATGAATAATGATGATATTTATATTGAGGAACCTAAAGAAATAACGGTCTTAAGATATTACGAAGAGGTTGTAGTAAATGAGTAAATTTTTAAATTTAGATAATGTTTTATGTTTATCGCCACATCCCGATGATGTAGAGTATGGTATGTTAGGTAGTATAATTAAGCATTCGGATACTAACTTCCATATTATGGTTTTTTCAATTGGTGGTGATTTTGATGTTTCTTCAAATAAAACCAGACAAATTGAATGTGAGTCCATTTGGGATAAATTAGATAATGTCACAGGCACTTTCTTATATGACACACATCTATCACAACTAACAGAAGATGCGTTGGTTAATAAGATAGATAATTTTAATCATAATACTTCAACCAAATGGGATGCAATATTCTGTCCACCTAACGAAGATTCTCATTTTGAACATAAGATGGTTAATTCAATAGTACCAGCTTGCGTTCGAAGATTAAACTGTGGTATTATAGATTATAGAACACCTAGTACATTAGAAAATTGGATACCTAATCTATATGTCGAAGTAGATATAGAGGAAAAGTCAGAATTATTAAAATCATTTGAATCACAATCAAACAAATCATTTTTTAACAAAGGGCCTTTAGAAGTATTTCATACAAATTATAATTGTAAGAAGAGGGGTATAGATTTTGTTGAAACTTTTAGAATAGAGAGATTATATGATTAACAAAAGAATTATGATTATCGGTGGTACGGGTGCATTAGGAAAACAACTAACCGAAAGGTGGGAAGTAGGTAACGATATACTGATATTCTCTAGAAATGAACATAAACAAGAAGAGATGAAAAGAACTTATCCAAATGCATTATATCGTATCGGTGATGTTAAAGATAAAGAATCGATACTAAGAAGTATGTATGAATTTCAACCTAACGTAATTGTTAATACTGCTGCACTAAAAACAGTTTGGGTTGCACAAGATAATCCATATGAATCTATACAAACTAATATTGTAGGTCATCAATACTTGATTGATTGTGTCAGAGAATGTAGACATCAGATAGAATCCCTTATGTTTATATCTACTGATAAGGCTTGTAGTCCTATCAATGTTTATGGTATGTGTAAGAGTATAGCAGAACAAATGTATGTTAACTTTGCAAAACAACAATCAGATATTAAGGTTGCACTTTGTAGATATGGAAATGTATTGGATTCTACTGGTTCTCTCATACCTGTGTTTAAAGATATGATTGAAAGTGGTGTTCAAACCTTACCTATAACAAATTTTGATATGACTAGATTTTTGATAACTTTGAATGAAGCAATAGATTTAATCGAATGGTCGTATCAATCACCAGATTCACATGGAAAGATAATTGTTCCTAAACTACCATCTATGAAAATTATAGATTTTGCTAGTGCTATTGCAACATCAATGGGTGAACCAGGAATGAACTTTCATAAGATACCAATCAGAGATGGTGAAAAACTCCACGAGGAGATGATAAGTTCTATAGAAATGCAGAGAGTAGATAATACAGAATCAGATAAGTATTTATCGATAGGTTACGAAAGAATTAATGAAGATTACAATCACAAACCTTTGAATTCAGAGTTTCACCTTATAGATAGTGATAAAGCGTTTATGTTTCTAGTTAATAAGGGAGTGTTATGAAAGTAGGTATTACAGGCTCTAATGGTTTCATAGGATATCATCTATGGATTCATTTAAAATATTTATGTGAAGATTTAGAGGTTATTAGGTTAAGTAGAGATTTAAAAGAAATTAGTAAATGTGATGTTGTAGTGCATTTAGCAGAAAAAAATAGAGGTGATGAAGATGAAATATATCATAACAATACATCATCTGCGAGTACATTAGCATCTACAATGAATGGTAATCAACGAATATTATATGCATCTTCAATACATGAAGATGATGATTCAGTATTTGGTAGGTATAGAAAAGAAAATAAGAAAATGTTTAAGAGTTGGGCGAAATCTACAGGTGGTTCATTTTCGTCACTAAGGATACCAAATGTATTTGGTCCATTCTGTAAACCAAATTATAACTCTTTTATTGCAACATTCTGTCACAAACTAATAAATAATGAGGAGATACAGGCTAACTCTAATGGAGTTAATTTAGTTTATGTTCAAAATTTGTGTAGACAGATTGTAGAAATTATAAAAGAAAGGGGTAATAAAGAAAGCTATGATATAAAATCGGATGGGAAGTATAGTGTTCAGTATATCTACACCAAGCTTTCTATGTTTAAAAAGAGATATATCGATAATAATATAATACCGAATGTACATAACCTATATGATACATTCGAGTTAGATTTGTTCAATACACTAAGGTCTTATATAACTGATAGATTAGTTACGATGGATAGTAATTCTGATGATAGGGGATACTTATCTGAAACTATAAAAACTGATGCGGGTGGACAATCATTCTTTTCAACCACCAAGCCAGGTTACATCAGAGGACAACATTTTCATATGAGAAAATTAGAAAGGTTTTGTGTTTTGAAGGGTAACGCTGATATTAATCTAAGGAAGATTGGAACAGATGAAATAATCACTTATAAAGTTTCAGGTAGTAAAACACAGTATATAGATATGCCTTTATTTTACACCCACAATATTACACCATCTGATGACAGAGAGGTAACAACATTGTTTTGGACTAATGAATTGTTAGACAAAAACGATACAGATACTTATTGGGAAGATGTATAAAAAAATATCAATCGAAGAAATAAACAAGGTAGAGTGTGAAATTGTCTTAGACAAATGGGGTAGGATTGCATACGGTGTTAATCAATCACGTAAAGTGTTATATGATAGAAAGAGAAACCTATACTACAAAATATTTGATAAAGAATACTGTCGCAGAGACAATTTTATAACAGCTGTTGAGAAGGGTTACTTCAAAGAGGTTGCACCTGCTCTTCTATCACTAATAGTAGATGGCGATGATATAGTCGGTTATATTTGTGAAGGTGGTGAGACATTAACTACACCTAATTCTATTCATACATTACAAGAAAAACTATTAAAGTTAGTAGATGATACCAAACTATTCTACTATGATTTAGTGCCACAGAATATAGTCGTAATGAGGAATACTGGAAAACTAAGTCTTATAGACTTAGAGAGTGTATATCATATAGATGAACTGTACAGAATAGACAAACATAAGGCTGTGGTAAAACCAGTCGAATATTTTAAAGAATTAGAAAAGAAATGGAGAGAAAACATGGATAAGGTTATAAGTTTTATACAACCTAGCAGAAACAACTTAAAGTATTTAAAGTGGAGTTATGACTCTATCAGAAAGAACTTGGGATATAGACACGAGATATGTTGGGCTGATGATTTCTCTGATGATGGAACTTGGGAGTGGATGCAAGAGATTGCAAAAAAAGATAAGAATGTAAAGATACATAGAAACGATGGGCCAAACAGATTAGGACACACAATACTATATGATACATTGATAAATGATTATGCAACTAATGATATCGTTATGATATATCATGCCGACATGTATGCCTGTCCTAAGTTAGATGAAGAGATACTGAAACATTTAGAACCAGGTAAAGTGGTTAGTGCTACTCGTATAGAACCACCACTACATCCTGATGGACCAGAAAAAATATTGAAGGACTTTGGTATAGAACCTGAAGAATTTGATGAACTAGCTTTAATGACATTTTTAGATGAAGGTGTAGACTATAGTAAAAAACCTACTAATGGTATATTCGCACCTTGGGCTATATATAAAGAAGACTTTCAATCAATAGGTGGTCACGACCCATTATACGCTCCACAATCCAAAGAGGATTCGGATATATTTAATCGATTTAAATTGAACGGATATGAGTTAATTCAGACTTGGAAAGGGTTTGTATATCATATGACTTGTAGAGGTAGTAGATTTAAGGATGGGGCTATGAGAAATCCAGCAGGTCAAGTCTTTATGAAAGGTAGAGAATCATCAGAGTGGTTGGCTCAAAATTTAAAGAGTACAAGAAACTTTATTCGTAAGTGGGGGCATATGGTTCAACATGATGAGCTACTTAATCCTATCATCCCACCAAAATACGATATAGCATTTGTTGCATACCGATGTAGCAAAAAAATACTCTATGAATTAGAACCGTGGTGTAATGTCGTATATTTAGATTTGAGTGATTCCGATGGTATGAGTGAATATAAGAAAGAGGAACAACCAAACACATCCTTTAATTTAGACGATAGGGTAAAACTATATGGTAACAGTAAGATATCAGATTTACACGATATTTGTGTGGAGTTTGATGCAGATAAACTAACGCCAGAAAATTTTCAAACTATCGTAAACCTATCAGCCATAATTCAGAATAGTGGACAGGTAGGAGTTATGCAGTATGATATATTCAAATTTTTCATAAACTCATTGGATACGCACGAAAAAGATTTGATTTTAGTCAAATAAATATATATATATTATTATGATGTACTATATACTATTCAATGAAAAAGATGAAGAGCTGTGGGATCAGAATACATTAGGTGATGAATCCTTTGGTAGCTTCTACGCTGGATTAGGTTTTATAGCTCTGAACAACATAATACAAAGAGAGCCAGAGTTATTATCAATGGTAAAAATCAAAGATGAAAAAGGTAAGGATTACACAGTAACAGAATTTTTAGATAAGGTAGAAAAATGGAAAATAATTACTTGACTTTTTCATATATTATTCGTAGCTTAAGGAGTTATTAAATGGCTAAATATGACTATTATGAAGATTTAGAGGAACAAGCTTATAACGATAAGATAACACCCAAGAAAAAACCAAAAAAACAAAAAAAGGATTGGAGTGAAAATGTACCTAAAAGAAAATTCGATTATCGTAAAAAAGATAATAAGTATAGTAATACTACTAAACGTATTTAATGCGTGTGAATCAATAGAACCATACTCTCACGATGAGTATACCTACAATCCACCAGAAGTTGAATATGAAATTACACATAATGATACAATTGAGGATGAGGTATTAGAAGATACTCTGTCTGTATTACAATTTGAAATGGTCACAGATTTAGAGGTAGATTCTAATGGCTATTATAGATTACAGATAGACACTAATAACTGGCAAACACTCTATAGATTTACAGGTCGGGTGACTAGAGATAGTTTACCATGTAATGTTATTGAGTTCGGTTGGTATTCAGCTCATCATTGGATTATAGGAGATACTTTAGGATACGTTTTAGCTAATAATGGTCTGTCAGATGATTTGGTTTATGTCGCTTATGATACAACATATCTGACTTGGTTTAGTGGATATGAAGTACCTATAGTAAATGGTAGTTCTTATTCAACAGAGGATGGAGAGGTTAATACTATGATTGCACCTGTTCAAACTATGGTTGGAGACACTATAAATATTTCTTATGGTTTTTGGGATAATTGGAGATTAGAAGAAACACAAGGTTTTTTCGAGGTAATTTTATATTAGGAGACAGAGATGGAAAAATTAATTAGGAGTGTATTGGATAAATACAATAACGGTAGAAAAAAACTACCGAATAAAGATTTAGCCAGATTAATAGTGGCTCATATAAGGGTTGGTATTGATGGGAAAAAAGGTTGGTACTTAGATTTAAGTGATTATGCCGGACAGCATGAGAGAGAAAAAGAGCTTATAGAGGAGTACAACTAATGAAATGGGTATTGGTTAATAAGTTTGATGAGATAGTCGATACCTGTGAGATAGCTAGCGGTGTAGGAGTGAGTGGTGCAAAAACTTATTTCAGAAAGAGAAAGCAGATGGAAACAGAAGATTTTGATAAGCTATGGAAAGTAATGAGTAAAAATGAATATGATAGGGTATTCAAAAATAATCTATATGATAGGCAAATGGGTAAGAGAAAATACGAATGGTGGAAGGATATCGGAGAAGGTGGTGAATTAGATGAAGAAAATTATTTAGATGAGGATAAGTGATGGCAGGAAAACAGAAGGGTAGAAGAAGAACTCCAACCAGCTCACAGCAAAAAGAGTTAGAAAAAGAGTTGGAGATTCTCGCTACCGAAATAGAAGCAGAAGCAATACAGATGAAATTAGACTATGAACAAAACCCATCTGAAGAAAGTGGTAGTGTTATAGTAATACACCAAGATTCAGAATTTTTAGAAAACAAAGAAGAGGAATAAATGGCTAATCACGTATGGCAAAGAGTAACAATAAATTCAAGTAAACCAGAGCTCCATCAGACATTAGAAAAGTGGTGGGGTGCTTTAGCATATGATGATGTAAAAGGTGTTGTAGAACCGGTGTTTGGTAAGGATTTCAAATATAGTACAAATGTTGTAGGTTCTAAGTGGGTTGTTATAGAAGATTGTGATTTTGGAGAAGATGAGACTTACATAAACTTTTGTTCAGCTTGGTCACCAGCAATAGGATTCTTAGAAGAACTCAATTCGGCTATACAATTTATAGATGAGGATGCTTGTATGTCTTTTGTCGGAGATGAGGAATCAGATGACTTTTGGTTTGCTGGTTATGGTAGTAAGAATGGATTTCATTGGGAAGAAGATGCTGATGGTCCTGAAAGACCATTCGAAGAAGATTGTGAAGAAAATGGTACGGACTACGATGAATTGATAGACGAGTTTTACGATGAAGTGAATGATTTACAATCCACCTTGCTATCAGAGTGTATAATGGTGGTTGATATAGAAAAATGATTAGAAAAATAATAAGACCATTATTACAAGAAATATATCAAGACGATGGTTGGAAAATGTTGGTATGTTGCATATTATTAAATTTAACAAAAAGGCAACAGGTGGATATAGTCAGAGATGAATTATTTAAACGATACCCTACCGAATATGATATGATTGAGGCAGATGAAGAAGAGCTGTCGGAATTATTACAACCTTTAGGATTATATAGAAGAAGGGCAAAAACTCTAATTAAATTTAGTTGGATGTGGATAAATGGGTTTAATGATGTAAGTGAGCTATATGGAGTTGGACAATATGCAAAAGATTCGTGGGAGATATTTCAGAATAATAATAGAAATGTAAATCCAACAGATAAGGTTTTACAGGAATATTTGAGGGTAACATGAAAATAACATTAAAGCCATGGGATGTAGGTATTTGGTTACTACTGTTGTTTATCGGATGTGATGATAGGATAGAGGAACCGAATAAAGCAAACGTAATTGTAACTGTTTTACGGGTGGATAGAATTGAGATACGTGATAACCTATGGATTACACCAGCACCAATATGGGGACACTTAGAATCAGAAGATGCTCCTGTTGATAGATTAATAGTGCATTGGTGGAGTAATATGTATTGGGATGAAGATGATTCCACAGGACATTATAGATTACTACCAAATAGAAGAAATAAAGCCATATACTATGATAACTTTGGTAATAGGGATACGGTTGATATTAATGTGGATACATTGAGATGGACAACAGACGAGTATTCCACGGTAGATAGCTTAGGATACTTTTATAATACACTAACACCGGTAAGAGTTATGCAAAGTAAAGGTAGTGGTAGTTGGATGAAATTATATTGGAGTATAGAGGGCACGGTTATAGATTCACAGACAATTTTTTTAATGGATTAAAGTGTTATCAAAAGAATTTTTAATAGAAAGAGGATACTGTTGTGGACATGGTTGTTTGATGTGTCCATATGAACCAAAGCATACGAAAGGTAATACCAAATTAAATGGGAAGAATAAGAAGAACACTAGGGATAAAGACAAGAAAGTTTGATGAACAAACATTCGAAAATAACTTTAGGTTTCCACCAAAGCCAGATTCTTATTATGATGTGAAAGAGAAGGGTGTTTGTCGGTGGTGTGATAGTGTGATTAATAATGAACGTGGTGAAAAGAATATGAGAGCTAGTTGGCATCCCGATTGTAGTGAAGAATTTCTAATGTATTATAACTCCAAGCACATCAGAAAGTATATTAAGAAAAGGGATTATTCCGAATGTGCAGATTGTGGAGAATACGATTCTAGATTTCAAATAGACCATATCAGACCATTATACGAACAGAAGAATAAGCAACCACATGAGGTGGATTGGTCTTATTGGGATGAAAAGAATTTACAAACCTTATGTAGAAAATGCCATAAGGAAAAGACAAAAACAGATATGAAAAATCTAAGGAGAACAAAATGACGATAACTATATTAGGATGGGTTTGGATAGGAATACTAATAGGTGGTTCAACAGCTACGGTATTATTTATGCTTTACATGGATAAAAAGATTGGAGAACTACAGGATCAGATAAAAACCCTAAGAGGTACTAGGAACGTATTGAAGGATGAGTTAATTAAGTTAAATAATTCACCTAAACCTAAACCAAGAACCAGACGTAAGGGATACAAAAAATAATATATAGTATATTTATATGTAACATACAGAATGGAGATTCAAAGTGAATGCTAACGATAGAAAAGAATTTGAGATAGTACATCTAAAGATAGACGAACTCAAAAACGATATTACTGAACTAAAGAACGAGATGAGCAAGGCACATTCAAAGACAGATGAATCTCTAAGTTTTATAAAAGAAAACCTATTCAATCCAAACGAAGGATTATGGGCTGAAACCAAATTAAATAGTCAATTCAGAGAGAACTCACAGAAGTGGAGAGGGATAGTCGGTACGGGATTTGTCGGATTGTTCCTCAAACAGTTGTGGGATATGATGAATTGAAGACGTGTGAATACGTGTATCGCTTGACATCGTTGACACATGGTAAAATCTTCTAACGAAGATTTCACAGACATAGGGTTATCTAGCCCCCACCGATTAGAACAAGCCTCTCCAAAGTCGTTGTACTTCGGAATACCCTAACATCAATGGGAGAAGGCTTAAGTATTTTCGGTATACTTGATAAAAAAGATTAATCTAAAGAAAAAACTAACACCTTTTCCCTTAATATAAAAAGCCCTATCGACTATTTAATCTTAGAGAGGCACATTAGAAAGAAGACGATAGGCTTAGTGTCTCTTGATGAGTAAAGAATAGAAGTAAAAAGCTTGATTAACCTAATCAAGTAGGGAGAGAGAAAAATGT
>TARA_R100001463_G_scaffold27709_9_pt1 | contig 22404 bp, 11 predicted proteins | sample TARA_R100001463 | Tara Oceans TARA_R100001463 (sample SAMEA2622242) | marine metagenome | biome: marine biome (ENVO:00000447); feature: deep chlorophyll maximum layer (ENVO:xxxxxxxx); material: "saline water (ENVO:00002010), including plankton (ENVO:xxxxxxxx)" | depth 40 m
TTGTGCCATCTCCTGCTGTACCGGCTGACCAATCATAAAAATTAATAGTAGTATTACCGGCAAGACCTCTTGTGTTTTGTGTAAAATGTAAAGTAACTTTACCGTTTGTAGAACTATCTCCGGTTTGAACTAAAGTAAATAACGTATTTTGTGTAGAACTTGCGTTTTCAATAGCAAGTCTAATTTGAGTTATAGTATCTCCTTCTAAAAGAGACGCTTGTAGTCCTACAGTAATACCAGCAACATTACTTTTTCTGCTGCCGCCGATATTATCTCCAGCAGCGACTACCGTTCCTGTTGGTACAGCAGTTCCACCCGCGCCGTTATTGTTTCTACTAAATACGTAATTCTGGGAAACTCCGCTTGAGCTAACAAGGGTAAAATAATCTCCTGTATTAATATTTGCCCAAGTATTACCTCCGTCTCCATCTGCTACATTAATATCTACTTCAGCTTTACCGTCATCATCAGTAGTACCGTATCGCCATGTGTGTCCACCTAAGATGCCCGTAGTAGACGTAGTATTTAAAGCCATGTTATTCCTCTTTCTTTTTATACCCCATCATCTTATTAAGGGCTTCTCTTCGTTTTTGGCAGGCACCACAAGGTTTAACTTTACCTGCGGTAGCTTTGCTGATAACATTTTTAACTGTATCCCCAATTCCTCTAGAAGGGCCATCGTATTTACCACAACTAAGGCAATTATCTTCAGTAGGATTACCGCTAAATTCTCCGATTAAACAAACTCGTTTTTCATCCAAAACACCTAAATTAACACAAGACATATGTTCTCCTTAAACGTCACTACAACGACACTCATCGATAACAGGAATCCAATCTAAATCAATTCTGTTATCAGTATTAGTATTATCGATAAAATAGTGATCTCTAATAATTTTACAATTTCCGGCACATTCAGCAAGAGCATTAGTAGTCCAAGAATAAGTACCACTGCTTTCGGTTATAGCAGTAAGATTTTCATTAGTATAACGACCATCTAATATAGGGTTTCTTCTACAAGTTTGTGCTACACTAGCAAACGTACAAACATCGTGATAATAATTTTTGGGAATAGCCCATTGCAATTGCATTCCGCCAACATTGGGAATACCTCTGCTAAATAAGTTACCAGAACTTAATCCTTCAGCGTAAGCAATAAGATTGCTGTGAGCCTCAGAAGGAAACTGGAAGGGATCTGATTCACCAGAACAAGTACCGTGGGTTATATCGTAACAAGCATCTTTGTTATCAGCAGTCTTACGGGTTTTACCTGTAATTAACGTTTTACTAAACTTAGGTTTATTAGACGTAATTCGTTTGCTGGTTGAGTCTATACCAAAAATAGTTTTTTGTTTAGACGTAGCATCAGAAGTATTTGCTAACCAATCTAAAGAAGTAGAATCAATACTGAAATGATTATCTACAGTAGTACCATAATCACAAGCTGAACCACATGCTGTTGACCCAATTGGAGGTGAAATAGATTTGTGTACAACTAAACCACTAGTAGCTCCAAAAGGAAGAAGAGTACAATTCTCTCTATCTAATCGTTGCTGCCTCACATTAGAAATGATAGGCTCAAATGTACCGTTCCAGAAATATTTGATAAGAGCAGAATTAGGTGATTGTACCATAAAGTTATTACCAGCTTTACGTTTATAACTACCCCAATCAATATCATTCTGGAATTTAGCGTCTGCACTAGATGAAAACGCAGCCAATGCTCCCGTATCGTTCCAACTGTATTTACCCGTCCCTAAATTTTGGAACAAACTATTCGTTAAACGAAGGTTTTGAATAGGCTTTTTACCGTAGTGTAAATACGCGGCATTAGCCGTTGATATTGAAACATTAGATAAGGGGAATAAAGCTCCATCTTCAGCGTAACTACAAGTATCTGTAGTAGCTGCGGTAGAATCGCAGTTTCTCTTTAAATGATTAGAAACCACAAAGTTATCCATATACAGATGGTTAATTGGGAAATTACCAAACACTTGATCTGATGCTTTCTTATCTTCGATATGGAAATCTTTAAACACAAAGTTTCTAGTACTAGGCATACCAAAGTTATTGTGATGACCAGAATAACTAGAAATAGTAGCAGTTGGGTTAGCAAGGAAGTCTCGATAACGAAGGGCTGGACCTGCCATATTAATAACTCTAGCATGACAATTATCCACTTTAATGTTTACCATCATTCTATTTTCAATAAAACAGTTAAAGTTTCTAACACTTCTGGGGTTACTAGAAGCAAAGTTTTGATCGTAGTCTTTAACCGTTTCTAAGCTATAGGTATCATAGCCAATAGCTTCCCACTTAATAATATCCATATCAGGAACAAACGACGTAGTAAGAGGATCGGCGTTCTTAATCCATAAATCAATAATGGCTCCATGACCTTTATCAGAAATTAAGTTCTTGTTATAATTATCTACTAAAATATGTTTCATTAAAACAGGATTCTTAAGGCTGGTTCCGGGGACATCACGAACTTCAATATCCTTACCGTACATGCCAAGCTTCCATTCAGTAGAATGAGCCATATCCATTAATTCGTGGTTAAATAGACCAAGCATAACGCAGTGCTGAGGTTGTGTACCAAGACACATAAAGGGGCTAGAGGTCACGATGTCGCTTCCAAAGATACCCTTACAAGCCCAGCTTGCTCCAGACGTACAATCATTATTGCCACACAGGATGACAGGCTCTAAGCTAGTACCAGAGCTATCCATGTCAAAACTATCGCTAGAGAAGAAAGGCCACCAGTCAATTTCAGTAGACCGACAGGTGCAATTCTTCCTACAGCGAGTACAGGTAGCACCCGTACATGCCTGACAGCCTCCAGTAACCTTAGCACCACAGCAAGTAATACTAGCGCAGTCGGCAGTAGTCTTAGCACATTCTAAATTAGAGGTAGTAGTATTAATATTACGGCATTTGCTGTAGTCGATTTGACCTGTGACCGAACCATTGGCTGCTCTCTGAAGAGTATCCCCGCAGATTACATCACCACTACTGTCCACCAACGCAGATGACTTAATACCTGTAGAACACGTACTGGCAAAAACGCAGTTTTCAACAATTAATCTACAATTAGTTCCGTTAGAATGGAAACACGACTTATCAGAAAGACCTCTTTGAGAAGACGTATAAACCGTAAGATCTCTTACGTGTAACGCAAAATTATTCCAAGGGATTTCAACTCTGTCAACAGCAGGAGGGAACCACAGAATAGTGCCTTCCTTATCATCTGGGTTTTCTGACCTAATAACAAAACTTTTCTTTTGAAGAGCGTTTTGACACCATGAAACTGAAGATGGTAAACTTTCTCCTACAAACGTGTTAGGCCAACTGTATTTTCTAGGGGACGCAGACGTACCCGAAATAAGAACAATCTCAGCATCGTGAAGAGACGCATTGTCCGCCGTATAGTTGTTCTCAAGCCACTGGAACGCCTCGTAAAGGCTTGTAGCAAAATAAGAGCTATCTTCCGGTACAGAATCTCCGGCCTGTCCTACATACACTGTAAGGGGCGTAGGGTTAAAGTTAAACCAGAAACTTTCATAACCGTTTAATAACAATTCCTGCTGCGGTGTACCACCGAAAATAAAATTATTTTCTGAAGATAACGTCTGCGTTTTGTTTGTAGCGTCAGTAGCATTGGCGTAATACTGGAAACCTTTGTTATGGAGGTTCCAGAAATTTTCTGCACCCCACATAGGATTAAGGTTGTTTTCGCTACGGTCAATACCAAACATCTTATTAGAAAACGAACTGTTTTTATTGGTGTCGTAAATAGAAGGCCCATCAGGAATATTAGCAGGCCACTTAGCTTGACTGACAGGCCAAGTTTGTCCGCTAATAACTGAATAACTATTTGTTCCTTTAGCTGGATTAAGAAAATCAGCGGTATTAACAGAAGCATCTCCCGTAGGGGGTTCTCCGTATAAGAACCGAGCAGTTCCTCTGTTACCATACTGGTGATTTTTAGGGTTAATCTTAGCTCTAACTTCGTGAACACCAGTTGTTATAGATGTAGTGTCTACAGCAACCGTGTATTCTTTTAAGCTCGACAAAAGAGTACCGTCATCGTCTTTAACAATCTGAGCTTTTGTAGGCTCTAAAGGATGTTCAGTAGTGTCTGACACAAAAGCAGTACCGTTTCCGGTTTTAGCTCCATCTAAATAATAACCGATATTAGAAATACCGTCTAAATGATACGCCGATAAAGTTAAATAAAAACCTTTTAAAGTTTTACTTTCATCTAAATAATCTCTAGCGTAGTTTTTAAATGGAAGTTCAGTCCACCTAGCCATTACCTGTGGCTTTCCTTTTCCAACTTCTTCAAAAGAATGCTTAGGATCTGCGTGATACCAGATGTCTTCGTTCCAAGCAACTGACGAAGCAGGCGTTAAAACAGTTGTAGCATCTTGAGTTACATCTCCAGTAGTAGAACGATTCATAGCCCCGCTTGATTTAGGAGTTAAGGAAATAATTCTTGGTGTTGTTTGGCTTTCAATACCCGGTTCAATGTAAACAATTTCTCCTTCTTCGTTTTCGTAGTTAGCCGTTAGTGTTTGATTCCACGGTTCGCTTGTTCCATCGTCTACTAAACCATAAGCTACTAATTTAGTAGTTCTTGGGTTACACTGCCAATAATGAGAACTACATGTATCATTATACGTTTGATACTGATTTTCATTACCAGTGTTATAACCACTAATAGAACAAGAAGAACAATCAGCAACTTCCCGAACAATAGCAGCTAATTTAAAATTGGGGGTATAGTCTTCATCGTTACCGTCATCTCGGCAGTTTGAAGCAGCTTCTCCAGCAAACCACAACTCATACCTATACTCATAAGGCTTAATAGGAAATTGTTTACTACCTTCGGTTGGAGTAACAGGGTTACCGCTACCGTCAATATAACTAGTACACCGATAACTATCAGTGCCAACAGCCGCTTTATTAATTGTTTCCCAAGGGTTACAATACACACAAGTTTGTGTTTCGGTACAATCGGTTCCTTCTTTTGTTATACAATCGTTAGAATCGTATCCTCTTTCGTATTGTGAATTACCTTGATAAACGTGATCAATCTGGTATCTATATTGGTTAACCGTAGAATCTCCGCTACAATCAGGATTAATAGGAGTTTTGTATAAACCTCTTAAATTTGTGGTATACAATCTAAGCCAAACGGTATTATTTTCATTTGAACTTGGACCTTCATGTACCCAAGTATTAGAAGGCACGATTAATTGATTGTAAATATTTTTAACTGTACTTGTTTCTGGATCAACGTCACCGGGAAGATCATTAAAAATTCCGTATCGTAAAGAAGAAGTACAGTGTGTTTCCATACGCCAAAATGAACTTAAATTAGAAAAATCATTTAAAACAAAATTTTGTTCGTTGGTGTTTGTAAACAATAAACTAGACAATAAATAATCCGACGTAAACAAAGAACTTACATCAAAAATTGTTTCCCACGTATTGTTAACACCGTCTGAAGGAATTTCATAGTTGTTGTTATTTGTAGTAATAAGCTGTTCATTATTAGGAGACACCGCAACAAAATCATTCCATCCGTTATCTCTTTGTAATTCAATACCGTTATTTGCGTTAAAATCTAAAGTAAGTTTTAATGGGGCACTTTCCATTAAAACAGGTGAAGCACTCCCTCCGCAGGTACTACAGTCAGTAACTGTGGTACTAATATTACAATGGTGGATTTTTTTGTAAGAAATGTTTTGATAAACAGGACACAAACCATCACACCAATTAGGGCAGCAAGATTCAGATCCGGGGAAAGAATCAAAACAAGGATCTAAATGTCCTAGACTAAGGTTAATACTAGCGTCTGGACAAGAAGTATCGCAACCACATTTAGTTGGTTTAATTTGATTAAAATAAGGAACTTGTGTAAATAACTGTAACTGATCGCTTACTGCTCCGCTTGAGTCAGTAAAATCTAAAGAAAATACATTATTACCAGTACAACTTGTACCTAAACTCCATGATTGAGTACAAGAATTTCCTACAGTGTTACACTGGTATACAAAATTACCGTTACCATCTCTAGTACAACCGCAATCATCAGTAGTAATAGGAGGTACAATTTCATCTAAACAAGGACAAGAGTCAGTAAGTTCTACAACTGCGGGAGGTAACTTATAATCGCAATTTTGTTTTCCGCTCCAACAAGCCCACTCAACCCCTGCTTCTTCGTTTTTTAATTTACAAAACTCTGGACTTGAAATTAAACAAGTATAAGTAGAATCGGAAGTTGGAAAAGTAATAGGAGTTTCACATTCATCTGGCCCGCATTGAGGAAAAGCCCATCTACCTTCTACACAAAACGGACTACCAAGACTTTCATTACAAAGTGCTCCTTCGCAGATGCATTGCGAAGAGCCTATAGGAATAAAGTCAAAACAAAACTGCGGATCAGTACAAGGTTCACACGCTCCACCTTCGTCAATGTCTCCGCCTACTCCGGCGCAACATTGACAAGTAGAGCATCTATAATCGCACTCCTCACAACATGCGGTTTGACCCGACTGGGAAAGATATTTACAGCAACAACAATCATCTTGGGAGGGAATACCTTGAATATACCCCGGCATATTGGCTACACACCACGATCCTGAAACCTCAGAAGTGCAACATTGGTTACTTACAGGCCCACAACCTGATTCATTAGGGGCACAAATTGAGCCTTGTCTGTTAATAAAATCGTCTGTAGCTTGACCTGCTACTCCAACAAGAGAAAGCAAAAACTCGGGGTCTTTACCCCAAGTACAAACTAATCCATTTAAACACTCAGTAGTAGGATTTATGCATCTTCTAGTTGTTCTAGCGTGAGTTGACGCTTGAAGGAAAGGTGTTGATCCTCCAGTAGAATTAAGATTGAATTGGACGTATGAAGTATTATTACTCCAGTTAGTATTTACAATATCTTCAACACTCCAATGATATTCTAAAATTTCATTTACTGATGTTTGCGTGATAATTTTATTATTAAAAGAATCTGTTTGGTTATAAGGAGCAGCGGGTTGATCACTGTCTGTATATAACTCAGTAACTTTTATAACTAGAGCAAAAGTTTTATCAGTATAGTTATTTAAGTTAGTTACAAACTGATCTCTATCTGTTGAGTTATTAAAACGTATACGTATGTTTGCATTACCGCTTGGATCAGCAATAGCTGAAAGCTGAACTCTTGTTATAGGATTTGTAGCATCAATACCTACAAACAAACTTGAGGGTAAAGAAGAAACAACAGGAGGACCGTTTGCTCCGCTACCGTCAGTATCTAAAAACCACGAATTTGTTTGGAGTGTTGATTGACCTAGTTTAGAAAAATCACCGTCATTAAAACCACCGCCTTCGGCGTATTTAATACAACAAGTGCCAACACCTCGGCAACTACCGCAATGACAATTTGTAATAGACATATTTATTCGTTCTCCTTAACCACACTGAATGGTTCTAATTGCGTTAGCCACACTAAAAATTCTAGTATAAGCAAAAGAATTTTTTGTTGCTGACTGAGTTTTACATAAAACTTGAAGTTTATAAGCAGCGGTAGTACTAGAACTATCTGTAGGGGCGTTATTACCCGCAGGATAAAGACGTATAGTATCGTTTGTTACAGTATCGACTCCTGTAATTCTAGTTAAATCTCCTGCGCCCGCTGCTTCGGAAAAAGTAATACCGTTAAATATTCTATTTGAAGCTGCGGCACCAGTATTATGTTCTTCCATAGCGTTAATAGCGTTATAAGATGTACCTGATCCATCAGCGGCTGTGTTTAAAACATAGTTGTAAAAACCAAACCCACTGGGATTAATCTGGAAAGATTGTACATAAAGAATCTCTACTCCGACTGCTGCTCCAATACCAGTGCAAGTAACTTCAGTATCGGCTAGTGCAGAGCCACCAGCGGGATTTTCACGGGGAAATTCAAACTTTAAATCTTGATTACTGTTTACAAGCTGACACGTAGCTCCAGTTTCTGCGAATCCAATTCCCTGAAGTCCTTGACTACCATCTTGTCCGTCTGTGCCATCAGTACCTGCTGGTCCTCTATCGCCTTGGTCCCCTTTGTATGACATAGTAAGATAGACTTCCATATTTGCACTAGGGTTTGTATTAGACGAAACGTGAGTAACTGAGAGACTACGAGTAGAGCTTGTACCAGTGACGCTAGTTAAATTAAAAATACCGTATTGTTCAGGGGCTGCTTTATTAAAGATTTTAATGTTACCGCCAATAGCACTGGACCCATCGTCTAAAGAATCTAACCAACTACTAATAGCTGCACTGTCTTTATCTGTAGTGTTAACTTGAATTTCAGCCACTGAAGCCCACGTAGTAGCAGCACTTCCACCACTCTGTAATAAAATAATTTTACCAGAAGCAGGGGCACTTGTGTTGTTGTAAACTAAGTCAAAGAAGAAAGTATCCCCACCAGCAGGACCAAGAATACCCGAAGTTAAACTACCAACAGCTATATTAGCCCAAGTAGACCCGCTCCAATACAACACATCATTAGTTGATGGAGAAGGGACTGTAACATTAGAAAGCGTAGTAAGAGGAACTTTAGCTAAACCACTAGAAGTAACAAGAGTTGTATCAGAAGTTACGTCAAAAGTATTACTACCGTTGTTAATAAGAATACCATTTAATCCTACGGTTTGATTAGATGACACAGAATCAGCACACATTTTAAGAACACTAGCTGATTTTTCAGTACAAGAATCAGCAGCATCGTTAATGGTGCCGTTTATCCATCCAGAAGTAGAATCATAAAATACAACATGACCTCCCGTAAGAGTATCAGAATTAATTGTAACATCAGTTAAATCGTTATAGGCTAATAAGTTATTCTTTTGTCTTTCAGTCCAATCGTCGCCTACTTGATCTTTATAAAGAACTACATGAGAATTAGCTCCTTCTGCACTTTGAGTATCTGTAAGCTGATACAAGCTTAATCTAATTTGTTCAGGATCGATAGTGCCGTCATTACCGGCAGTCACAATAGAACCAAGACCAGACAAGTCTGAGAATGTAAGCATATCCATTTCAATAGTCCAAAGAAGTTCTTGGATAAGATACATTTCTTGTTCTTTTTGGAAATTTAAAATATTAGAAGTTAACTGGCCGCCAGCCTGATAAGTAACAAAGTCAGTAATAGAATGCGTTAATCTTTTAATAGTAAATTCATCACTAGTAGTAGGCTGAGGGTAGTACAGATCAGTAACAGGAGATCCTTCTAATGTTGCATCCCCCTCAGGAACTGCCGGAGGGTAACCTAAAATAACAGAGCCATCAGTACGAGTAGTTTTGTGTAAGCCTTTGACAACATTTGTATCGATGTACAAATAGTACAAACCGTCGTTTTCTTTATAAGCTCTATAAACGGTTTTAGTAATAGACCCATCAGCAGAGTAATACCGAGGGAGACGGAATAAACCCTGCCGCTGTTCTACTGGGACTTTACTTAACCACGACGGTGAATCAGCAGTAGTATTACCGCTAGAATCTGCTACAGCAAGAGCTTGGAAATATACTTCAACTTGCGCCGAAACGGTAACATCATCGTTCCATACTGTGTTTAAAGGTGAAAGTTCAAATTTAAGGCAGTTATTGGTTGCGGGACTACCAGCGTCATTTCCAATATCTTTTGTTGCTTGAGAAATAAAAGAAGGATCATCTGCAAATCCATTGTGGTTATAATTATAAGAACAAGATCTAAATTGTAAGTTGTCAAAAGCCATTTGTGTCTCCCTAGTAATAAAAGGCCGGTGCAGCTAATTACAGCCACACCGGCCCGGAGAACGATTAACGTACCCAAGAGCTATAGGTAGCGTTAAATCGTCCTTTTAGTTCTATGTTTGTGATATTCATTGGAGAAATATAATCAGATATTAATTGAATTTTTACTTCATCTCCAAATCCTAGAATTTTTGATACGGTTTCTCCGTTTAGAATATTAGAATCAAGAGGTAACGTATCTGTCCTAGATGAAATTTCTTTGCTAGAAAATTCAATAGGTGTAGTTAAGCGACCTCTGTTACTTACTTCAACACGGTAGTTACCTGTTTGATGGTGCCTAATGTGCATAGTCCGTAAAGATAAAATACCATCTACTACATTGTTTGCTTCATCTCTATAGTACTGAGGCGAAAGCTCAATAATAGTTTTAAACTTAGTTCCTACATAAACTTTTGCTTTAGTATACTTTAAATAATTACCATTAACAACAACAGTACTTTTAGCAGCATCTGCGGTAGTAGAAATAATTTCTAAACTTTCTCCATCTACAGGAACTGAATTTGTGTTTGTGCCATTAGTTACAACAACACCATCAATAGCATCGTTATAATAACCAGTAAAAGTAAATGTAGTTTCGTCTTTGTCTTTATCAAAGGATGTATTATCTTTAGTAATAATAAGAGTTTTTGTGTGGTCTAATAAAGGAATAGTTAAATCAGTTTGTTTGTACGGCTGTCTTTCAATATGATAAATCATATCTCCAGCGGCTGTAGTACTGTAACTAGACCTACCTTCTCTTTTAACTACCGAATAAATATCATTATCCCAGTTTTTAACTGCCTCAGTTTCTTTATCGTATACGTACCTAAAGAATGCATTTTGAATAACTTGCTCACCAGAATATCTATTTGTATAACAATAAATATTTTTCTTATCCTCTTGGTCAATAAATAAGAGAGTATCGTACGGAGCAACTACTGTACTTTCTGTCACATCACTAGGTAAATAACCCGGACAGTGATAGCTTACTTCAATAGCGTTATTAATTGAAACCGTTTTATCGTTAAAGTAGACATAAAGTCTTTCTTTGTCAAAGAAATAAATCTGCGATCCAAGTAAAACAGGGTTAACTAAAGGTGCTGTTGAATAAAACGACGTAGGAGAAATTTCAGCCGTAAACGGAGTAATCTGATTATCAGATCCCTTTAAGGTAAACTGAACGTCTGAACCAGTGTTTACAAATAAATATTCTTCAAACGGCGTTAACGAAATAACTTCGGTATATTTATTAAACGAGCAAGTAATATCAATAGGATCTTCGTCAGTCAATGAAGTAGGATCATCAATCCACATATTATTAATTTCATTTAATTTAGACGAAAATACTTTATCTTCTCCTGCTAACCAAAGTCTATTTCTAAAGAATCCCATAGCTTTAATTTCAGCTTGTTTACCTTCTTCAAATATTTTTGGGCCGGGATTTGTTTCGGCATCACCGCTAACACGCATAAGCCATTCTTCTGGTATAAGATTCCACCCAGCGTTTGCTGTGTCAGTAGGAGGAGTAAACACCATTTTGTGAGGCATTCTGTTTTCATCAAACCGACTATGCTTAAAAGGTGTTCTAATCTTAGTGATATAAGGCTTACGAGTAGCTGAACGAATACGGTAATAGCCGGGATTTAATCCAGCATAACTGTTTTCAATAAACAGAATTTTACCTAATCCGTAGTCATGAGTATTCATAGGATCTTCATGTCTTGGGCTATCACAAGCATCATCATAATAATCATCAGCTACTTTATCTTCATACAAAATACCAATAGTTCTAGCTGCGTCTCCCGTAAGGTTAGTGTTAGTCCCTCCTGTGCTAGGATGATCACAAATTTCAGACACTTTATCAATAATATCTGTAGGGTCTGAAGGATGAGGAGGTAACTTAACATTTGAGAAGTCACTTAATGACTGCCCAAGATACTGCTTGACTCTGTTAACGTAACGGTTGTCCTGAACAGGGATCTGTTCGACTGGACGCATGTACTGCCATAAGGCGGTGTAAAAACTAACCCCCGGATTAGAATCCGCTACACTCCCACACTCTGGGCAAGTTGGTTCATCTGTGTCGCCGCAGTCGGCAAGGGGTTTACACGTTCGTCGTGAATGATTCGGATCGTAAACAATATCACCCTCAACTTCTTCAATACCAGACGCGGTTTTAACTGTTTCTTTCCATGTAAAAAGATTTTCGTCAGAAGAGGTTGGAACCGAAGGTGTCATCGTAGCCGGGTCTAGTGTGCTGGGTGCACCTGTACCTCCGAAATACCATCGCCCCGGTCCCGTTGTATCGGGAGTATCCTTAATTCCTGAAGTTCCGGCTTCGTTCATAGCGTAAGGATACCAAATATAAGGAGCCGGACCGTTCCCAGCATCGCTGTTTTTATTACCGAATAAATAATCCGGCGGACCCGGATCTGCGGGAGTGACCGTTTCTGAACTATCCGTTGCTGAAAAAATATTAGAAGTTTCTGCTCTAATATCAGTAATAGCTTTCCAAACACCAGTAGCCGTGTACACTTCTGTACCAGCCGAATAAGCTTTATCAGGGATATACAACGAAGCAACACCTTCGGGGTCTACAAGAGAGGACGTATAATAAATAACTTCTTTGCCTTTGTAGTCAACTTCTGATGTTTCGTTTCCAGCGTAATCAAAAAGATATCCATTGTCACTTGAGCTAAAACCTGCTTTAACAAACTTATTAACAATGTAAATGCTAGTACCAACAGTAATAGCTTGCAGTGCTTCTCTAGCAGTTTTAGACTCATTCTTATATGTAATATAATCGTAAACTTTAGTAGCAGGTTGAGTAGGACCATTTTCAGAATTTAGGGGTGGGGTTTGGTCCTCTACCTTACCAGTTTCTGTATTTACTTTATATATATAAAACAGTTTTTCTGATCCTGACATAGCATTATAATCAATAACTAATAAATACCTTAAATCATCGCTAATTGAAAACCAATAATAAAACAAATCTTTAGTAGGCATTGATCCTCTAAAAGCAGAAATTTTAAAATACGTATCGTCTGCTACAATAGCTGTTCCGTTGCCTCCTGTTTTATCCATAGTTAAATTAACTTCAGAAGTACCAGCAGTGTAAGAAGCTGTAATACCAATATCAGTAGCGTTAATGGCTTTTGCAATAGATTCTGCCGCTAAAGCAGTTGTTGTTACGTCTTTAGTTCCAATAGTTTTACTTGTTGATTCACTTTTATTTAAAGCAGAATCAAACCCCATCGATACGCCTTTTCCGTCTACATCTAATAAAAAGATATTTTTAGAATCTAAAATTGAGTTATAATCAGAACCATTTGAAAATGAAGTAGGTTTAACTGACAGTTTATCCGAAAATTTTTTATTGTACTCAATAGCAGTATTACCTGCTTTGCCTACAACATTTTGAGTTAATGTAACTTGGCTTGTGGACACAGCACCTGTAATTTTTCCGTTGTGCCCATTGGGACTAAGTACAGCAGTTTTTAAATGATTTGCAGCATCGTCAGCATTTGTTCCTGTATTAACATAAGTTTGAGAAGACCTTGAAAATACGGTAGGCATTTTATTAACAGCTTCAGGAAAAAATCTACTTTGCGTAATGTTTTTATTACCTGTATCACCACCTACGCATTGAGCAATAACTACCCTACCTGTTTTACCGATAATAGTATTGTGTAATTTTCCTAACCTAGCACTAGGTCGTGTAGAAAGTGAATCAGTAAATTTAGCAGAAAGTTTTACTCTTGAAGTAGAACCAAATCCTTCAGCTACCTGAGAAATTGTTACTTGCGCTGTGCTTACAGAAGTAGTAAATTTAGTTCCGTTAACGCCTGTGCTAGTTCCCCCAGTAAACGCTGCTGGTGGTGCAGCAGAGCAAGCACTAGCAAAACCTGCGGAATCAGTAATAGTAGTATTACCATATGATCCTCCAAAAGCCTGAGTAACTGTGACATCACCACCGTCAACACCTCCAGTAAATGCAGCAGGAGTAGTACAATTAATTGCCCAACCGGGGGATAAACTAACACTAATAGCTGTATTACCGTCAGTACCTAAAGCTTCTTGTCTTAATGTAACAACACCGCTTGAGTTATACGATGCTCGAATAGTATTAGCATGGTTTGTATTAACGCAATCTGCAAAAGCTCTAGCTGAAGCAACTCGATCAGTACCACGTAAAAAATCTGTCGAAGTTGCAGAAGGACTACTTACTGCTTTATAAAGTTTTGCAACACCTTTAAAATCTATAATATTAATCGTGGCGTTTTCAGTAGCAGCAGCCGTAAAAGTAAGCGTAGCCGTTGCTTTGGCTGCTGACGCATTAGCTGTAGCAACCATCCAACCTGTAGTACCAAACGCATTTTTATTATTAATAGCTTGTGCAAGGTTAGCAGCAGTAGTTGTTCTATTAGTTACAGATAAAAAGATAACATCTGACCCATCAAGATCTCCGTTAGACCCAGAGGTAGCTGCTTTAAACGTTTTAGAAACAGTTGTTCCTAAATTAGTTGTGCCTAATAATTGAATAGTATTTCCAGCAGCAGGTCCAGCACTAAAAGTCCACGTAGCCGTAGCTTTAGCGTTAACAGCGTTATGACCGTTTGTAGAATTAATAGCCGCAGCTAAAGCAGTAGCGGAAGCTGATGCAGATGCCCCAACGTTAAAAAGAACGTTTGATCCTGACAGATCACCGCTAGTACCAGAACTTTTACCAATGTAAGTAATTTCAGTACCATCAGTAGACGTTAAAGTAATGGTTTCGTCTACTTGAGCAGCAGCAGAAAATTCAAAAGAAGTACTGGCATTATTATTATGACCCTGTGCTGAATAAATAGCTTCTTGTAAATTTTTTGCAACATTGTGTGATTTTTCGTTAGGAGTTTTACCAGAACCATTATTAAACTGCACGTTTCCGTCACCGTCTATAGCACCGTTAGTGACGGTGCCGTCTGTTTTAGCTTTATAAACCTTACTTGTACCGTCTGCTGAAATTAAAGTAATTGTGCTATTTGGTTCAGGAGAATCAACAAAAGTAAAATCTATAATACTTTCAGTAAGATCCCCTGAATTAGCAAATTCATTCGCTAAATAAGTTACCGTTGTTCCGTCAGTACTTTTAAGAGTTAAAGTGCTATTAATTTCAGCGGCAGCATTAAAATTTAATACGCTGCTTCCTGCTGCTCCTGTAGCAGTTAATACTCCAATTTTACCAATGGCTCCGCTGCCGGACGGTAAAGTTAACGCTCCCCAACGAGTCAAGCTATCTGAAGCAATATCAGTATAACAAGATAATTGAGTAGACCCCGGTCTTTTTTCAATAGATTTTTCTAAAGTAGGGGTAGCATTATCGATGATCTGAGATTCAGAAGGCGTTCGTTTAGAGGGAGCTTGTCTCCCAACACCACCACTAAGAGTGTAAATGGGAATTCGCGTATTAAACCCGCGTTGTCTGGCTCGTCTATCATATGGCGGCATTTAATAACTCCTTAAGTAGTGGGATATCTGTATCGATTATAGTTCCAAGTTCTGTTTCTGTTAACAGCCCCTGTAACAGATGATTCTGGACCTGAGAAAATATTATATCGTTTTTGCGTGTTGTCAGAACCCTTTGCCTGACTGTCGTAATACATAGATAACTGGGCTAAATAATTATCTACATCTCCGTCACCCTGAGATAACATTTGATATTCTCTAGCTGCTTGCATAACAATAGCTTTTTGAACATTTGTATCCATGTCTTCCCAGTCAAATTTAAGTACTAAATAAACTTTATATTCTACGTTTTCTGACCATTCTTTTGTATTATCCGTTAAGTTATAAAGATACGGAGGGTTAGCTCCTCTTACAATACCACGAATCTGATCACCTTTTGAGTTTGTATGGGTTGAAATAAGCCATCCGCTTAAAACATTATTAGGAAGTTCAATTGTTTTATCTTTATTTGATGTTTCATAACATTGCTGTTGCTGGTTATTAGCTAAACCACGCATCTGATAATCAACAATTTTTTGCTCTAACATAAATTCACAAACAGAGGTATCAACACCACTTTTGTTTTCTAAGTCACTAACAATTCCTTCTCCGGCTGAAATCAACATTTGATTCACAGCATCAAGTTTGGTCATATAACCCATAATAATCTCCTCTCAAAGAAAAAACACCGCAGCCCCCCTTCGGGGGCCACGGCGATAGTTTTGCAGGTAACGACAACTCCTGCTGCCGAGATAGGATCACCTCTTTCAATAAAAGAGTCTGTAAGACATAAAAATATCCTCCAAAAGATCCTATCAATTTTAGGCTGTATTGGTATACTCAGCAGTCATCATGCTGTATTCAAGAGCCTTAGCTCGGGTAAGACCAGTCGTACCACCGTTCTGGTAACCGCCACAAACAATAGCAGCACACTCAGGACGCAGAACGCCCGTACCGGCCATCATCGAAGCGACAGTAAAGTTGGTGTTACGACGGACATCTTCCACCGTATCAACCTTCATACCCTGAAGCGACAGCGAAGCCACGGACTTGGACTGCCAAAGCAAAGCTTTAATTCCAGCACTAGCAGTAGCACCATTTGCTTTAGCAGCACCAGAACCTGCGTTTTTACTAAGAGTAAAGTCGAGGTTGTAGCGAGGCTCACCGATGTTGTAATCACCGTAAATATCGGTATCACCAGCAGAACCACCAGTACCAGTAGTATATGCGTTCCACTGCGGAAGGTGGTTAGTCTTGATAATACGACAACTCATGTACTCAAGCGAGTCCTGAAGAGCCATCATACCGTCACGAAGACCAGCACCAAGACCACCAGCATCAGCAACACCGCCGAAGAACGGACGGCCAGCACCACCACCGAGGTCACCAGTGTCTCGGGCAACGCCGAGGGCACGGATGTCGTGGAAGGTCTGCGGGGGAACAGCACAGTAAACACCTGAGGTGTCAGCATTGATTTCCTGCAAGTGAATCATAAAGTCTTCAATTGCAGCAAGCAATGCAAGCGCACCATCGGCACGGTTAGCATCAGTAGCATCAGCACCGTTACCAGATAAGTACTCTAATTTAGTGCTAAAGCCAGAGCTATAAATTGGGCCATCTTTAAGAGAGTGGTTCCAATCACTAGCACCGCCGCTCAGGCGGGGATCATTAGCAATAACTGATTCCATACCAGCACGGGCAATGTAAGCAGCGATCTGAATGTCACGGGCGTTAGCAAGCGTCTGACCAGCCTGACGAGCCAGTTCCTGACGATACTGCCACTGAGTAATCATAAGATCGACGTTATCAAGCTCGAAGAACGAAGCAATAGGACGGTTATCGAGACTAACCGCGAAGGTCTTGCTTACGTGATCGTTCGGGCTACCGATTAATTCTTCACCAGCAAACCAAGCAGGCTTAAGATTTACAGTACCCATGATCGGGAATTCCATTGAGCGTCCCGAAGAAATCGTTCGTGACTCGACAAATGGTTCAAAAACACGGTACTGATCGTAAGCGTACATAACTTCGCCAGACCAAATAGGAAGCCAAAGTTTATTAGTACCGGCAACACCACCAGAAGTAGCGGCAGTGATATCAGTACGGAAGGGCTGTCCCTTCGTAATTCCGGGCGTAGCGGTTCCAGTACCACCACTACCAACAGCAGGCTGGAATGCATTAATACCAGCAGAATAATTAGCCATAATAATTCTCCTTGAGAATTGAGTAATTGTTTAATAATAAAAAAGTTTAATTACAGCAATAGTCAATGATTGAATTATCCTTTCGGGTTCAACATTAGCTTGTTAATCCCACGGTTAGCATAAATATCTCTATTTAATTAAACCGCTTTCTCAACGTGGAAGACTCTGCCAATTAGTCTTCACCATTCGTTCCTCTACAGCACCCCGGTAATTAGCATCTTGCATATACCGAGGGTCTGATCTTGCTTGGGTGAACTCACCGTAGGAAGTAAATCCTTGCACGGTGGAACGCCCAGCCGGGTTGGGGGCACGATTCTGCGGAGGAACCGGCTCTTGCGCCTTGGGTGCAGCAGCCATCGCCTTATCGTACATAGAAGCAAGACCGTATAAAGTGACCTCGTAATCAGGACCAGCAAGCCTTTGATTAACAATTTCTTGTTGATCTCTTGGAAGGTTATTTGCTGCCCAATTAAACATGGCACCTAGTCTTTCTTCTCCCCCTACTAATTGGGAGGCTTGAACAAAAGCTTCTTTCTGTTTTGCTTTCTGACCAAGAGTCCAATCGTTAATCATTTGATCTGTGAAATTGGTCTTACTCTTAATCTCTGCAATAGTAGCTTCTGAAAACTCGCCTTTAGCTGCTAACTCATTACCCCAATTAGCGTAATCTTCTTGAGTTAGCTCACTTTTAACCATAGGCTCTTCGCTTTCTACTTCGTCCTGAGGAGATGGAATACGAAACTCTTTAGGAGTCTCTTCGGTAGGAACAGGAGGAGCTTCTTCTTTGGGAGCATGGAACTGTTTTTCAAGTTCTGCGTAGCTTTTAGCAAGAGCTTCCATATCTACCGTTCCATCTTCTCGTTGGAACTTTTCGGGAACAGCCGTCTTTTGAACGGCCTGCTCCGCCGTACCCCGAGCAGCCATAGCTGCATCATATTCGGGAGTACCGGGCTGTAACGTTACCTCCGCCGGAGCGGGGGTTTCAGTAGTAGGCGTAGAGTTATCTACGGGTTGAGTGGTAATTTCTTCGGACATATTTATTCGTTCTCCATGTTATGCGGTTCCCGGTGATAACATACCACCGACAGCCTGTTCTGCAAGACCTGTAGCAGCTTGCATACCCATCTGGGCAGCTTGCTGTTCTGATTGCATAGCCATTTGCTGTGCCATAGCAGCCTGCTGTTCTTGCTGCACTTCTTGTTCAGACTTCACCCAGTTAGCTGGATCAAGACCAAGAGCAGTAATAAGTGCTGTTGTATAAGCGTCCCATTTAAAGGTAGCTAATGATTCGGGCGGAAGGTTCCGTACCATCTCACCCATTTGAATAAGTTTTGTTAAATCGGAATCTCTAGAAAGAGCCTGAAGACCTGTAATAATTTCAACAGAAAGCACGCCATCGTCTGAGAATTGCTGTGCTAATCTAGGATCAATTAACTGTTGATCAATCATTAAAAACACTGCTCTTTCAACAATAGGCTGCATCATGTCTCTTGCAATAGAAGAGAAAGCTCCTCCGAGAACTGTCTCTAATTCAGAGCCAATCATACGAACAGCCGTAGCGGTAACGCGATCACCAGAAGGAATAGCACCAGCAGACATTAAAAATGACGTAGACACTTCTCTACGCATAGTTTCAACAGCCGCTGATACAGATTGAATCTGAGGATTAAGGGTATCAGAAGGTGAAATAGTAAAAATATCTTCTCGTCTAGCTGAGATATACGAACCGTTATCTCGACCCGCGACATCTTCAATATTGGTCACACCTGCTGGATTAACTCCAATCCAAAATGCGCTAGAAGCTGCCATACCTTCAAGCATAGCCTGAGTATAAGACTCTAGGGTTTGAATGTCACCGTAAATCTCTTCACAATGAGATCGACCGTAGTTTTCTCCGGGGATAGCAGTCCACCGTAAACACGAATAAGGCAATACAGTATAAGTACCATCATCAAGGACAGTGCCGTCAGTATCTTCTCTTCTGACGTTCCAGTTATTGTCTTTTTCGTTATAGGTTAATCTAACAAACTGGGTTTTATAACCTTTACGTCCATAGACATTAGCACTGTCATATTGATCTAAGGCTGGTTCGTTAGAATCGTCAGCAACAAATTCTAAATGAATAATTTCAACAGGATTTCCAACAATATCTCGACGGATTACGTAGTGATCTTGTCGAATAATTCTAAAATCAAAATCATCTTCCATTACAACCATAACGTCACCTGTAATAATAAGGTGCTGCAAAGCAGTAAAAACAGTTTCTCTAAAGTTACCACCAATAATTTTAGTGTAAACTTGATTAGCAATAACATCTAAAAAAGCAGCAACCTTAGGATCAAGCTGTTCTCCAGTTTTGACTTCAAACTGAAAGAACGGTAAATCATTTAAAGGAATTAAAGCTGAAAGCATACGGGAGGCAAGATTAGTTACCCCTCTTGCAGGCATTGAAGAACTAGGTTGAACTAGAGCATCTTGCTCTGTCCATTCTTCTGGAGGTAATACAGACGGAATAGTAAGCATTGAGCAATCACGCGCTCTGTCTAATTTACTTGTTCTATTTGTATCTAATAATCTAAAACGCTCGTAAATACTTCCTTCGGGAGGAATACTCATTAAACGGGCCTCGCGCCGCTATAGGGCTGGGCACCCGTGTCAGCAGTCATAGTTGGACGGGAACCATCGTCACCAGTCATAGGCCCACCCATACCGGGCATAGCGGTGCCTGTACCGCCCTGCATAGCATTCATTAATGATGTAAAGAAGTTAACACTAGTAATGCCTTCTTCTTCATCTTCTTCAACACCAGTTTGAACATCACTTAACATGTCTTCCATAGACTGCTGCTGTGCTTCCAACTGGGCTTCGTTTTGCTGCTCTCGTTCAGAAATAGCACTAGCGTAAGCGTTACGAGTAGCTTCCATTTCTAAAGCTTGGGCGTGAGCAAGTTCTGACTGTTCTCTAGCAAATCCTGCTGAAGCCTGAGCGTTACGAAGCTGGGCATCCATATCAATTTCTGGGGCTTGGTAACTTCCTCCGCCAAAATAATAAGGTCCGGGTAAAGACCCGTTAAGTTTTCCGGGTGGAATCATCATGCTGGGGTATCCTTTCTAAATCCTCCGAACCTAGCTTTAGGTTGTTTTTCGTTTTTACGGAGTTTACCTTTTGTTTTTTGAAACACTTCATTAGCTTGTTTAAGCGATTTACGCAAAGCTTTTTGCTGGTCTTGCGCTTTAAAGGCTTGGGCTGACATAGTTTCTTCTGCGTCTTGAACACTTTTACCTGTTAATTCTGAAGCCAACATAGACTGTCCAACTGTATTAAACCCAGCATCATATAAATTACCGTAAGTAGAACTAGCAATTGAAGCAAAAGCATCATATAAATTTTGAGTAGTTTGCCACGCTTGGCCTGAAACATCCATTTCGTCGTTTTGGTTTCTAAAGAAATTTAAGGTAATATCATTACCACCAAAAAATTCATTAAGGGCAATATGGGACCATTGATTAGTATTTGTATTTGCTGAAGTTTGCTGGTCTAATCGCTCTTCGTAAGTGCCCCATGTTTCTTGATCATTCCAAGGGTCTGTACCTAAAAGATATTCTGTTTGTCCGCCCCAACCAGTTCTACTTGTCCAATTATCCATTTGATTATCACGAATCCAATCTTCCGTTAAAACCATATCGTGATAGGCTTCTTGCTGTTGGTTAATTCTATTTGCGATCCATTCCCTAGCTTGACCATAAGCATCTGTATTCCGAACACCCATTCTATTTTCAGCCGAGAATTCTCCTCCAACATTATGAGTTACTCGTTTTCCTGTAAGAGGATCTCGATAAGAAATTGTTTGCCCTGTTTCGGGCGTTTCCATTTCAAGTGATTTAATGGCTCGTTCTCTTTTTTGCTTATCTTTTTTATAGACCTTATGCAAATCACCAATAGTTCTAATTGTATTTTGTTTTTGTCCAAGCAAGCGAGTAGCTTCATCAACATTTTGAGTCATTTTTTCTAAAGCTGCCGAAGAAGCTTCCAAATAACCACCGTCATCAATTTCAAGACCACCTAATTGATCGTAAAACTGTGTGTTAATGTTTTCCGTAGCCCCGGTCATTCTACCTGTCCAATTACCAAAAGCAGCATTGACAGCAGCAAAGGCATTAGTTGCGTTATTATTAGAATTTTGCAGCCAATCCGGCAGTCCTTCGCCTTCACCGCCAGCCCATGCTTGACTTGCGTATCGTTCTAAAATGCTTTCAAATTGATAGTCTGCAACTCCTTGAGCTTGCATACTTTCTACTTGTTCAAGATCTCCTATATCGTCTAAATGACCACCTGTAAATGTCATTTTACTGCCTCCTATTCTGCTGCTCAGAAATTACTTTAAGTTTTAAGATCAGTTCCCTTGCTCCCGCTCGATGCGCTACTCTTAGATTCAGATTTGGGTTTTCCGCGTCCTCTAAGTTTAGGTCCAGCACTGGAAACAGCGTCTCCAGATTTTCCACAAGTTTCGGATCTACATAAGGAAATTTCATTTTCTAAGTCCTCTACTTTTTTAAGTAAGTGAATGAAAAGCATTCGTATTTCTCCGGGTGTAGCTGAGATGCCACTCCCGCTTAATCTGAGTCTTCTAATCACTTGTTCAATATTATGCATTCGTTCTCCTAATCGGTTAAGTCTACAAGTTCGCAAGCACCGCCTGTGCAGGCGAGAGTTTGACTTGCTTTGGTAGTATCTTCAAGCTCGTATTCAGAAAGCTTAGACCATTTAATCATAGGCATTTTGTCGCATCTTACCAGATAGGCAACATTATCAATTGGCTCAAAGGGAGCTTGCTTGTAAACATGTTCTGTTTTTGGCAGGAAAGAAATTCCTTGGATATCATCGAAGT
>TARA_R100001463_G_scaffold758_2_pt1 | contig 22354 bp, 19 predicted proteins | sample TARA_R100001463 | Tara Oceans TARA_R100001463 (sample SAMEA2622242) | marine metagenome | biome: marine biome (ENVO:00000447); feature: deep chlorophyll maximum layer (ENVO:xxxxxxxx); material: "saline water (ENVO:00002010), including plankton (ENVO:xxxxxxxx)" | depth 40 m
TACAGGTGGAACAGGTGGAACTGGTTCCCAGGGTATACAAGGTATAACTGGTGGAACAGGTGGAACTGGTTCTCAAGGTATTCAAGGTATAACAGGAGGAACCGGAGGTACAGGTTCACAAGGTACTCAAGGTAAACAAGGTATTACAGGTGGAACAGGAGGTACAGGCTCTCAAGGTATTCAAGGTATAACTGGTGGAACTGGAGGTACAGGTTCACAAGGTATTCAAGGTATAACTGGTGGAACAGGTGGAACAGGTTCGCAGGGTATACAAGGTATAACAGGAACAGCAACTATAAATAATAATGCTGATAATAGAATAGTTACTGGTGATAATAGTACAGGGGTTTTAAATGCTGAATCTGCTTTTCAATATAATGCTTCAACTCACAAAATAACTATAAGTAGTCCTGCTGGGGATTATGAATTTGATTTTAACTCACAAGATGCTACACTTAATGGGGCAAATGAAGATTTCAATACAGTTGTTAAAGGTTTAGGAGGAGCGGGTTCACTTAAAGTAGGTGAAAATTATGTTGATATTACTTCAGCAGGATTAGGAGTAGGTACTACAGGTGTTACAACAACAGGATTAATTAGAGCAACTAATGATATAATAGCATTTTACTCATCAGATAAAAGATTAAAAACTAATATATTACCTATACCTAATGCTTTAGATAAAGTATCTAAAATTAGAGGTGTAACTTTTGATTGGTTAGAATTTGAAGAGAACAAAGATAAAAAAATACATGCTAATGAAGGACATGATATAGGTGTTATAGCACAAGAAATAGAAGCTATACTACCAGAATTAGTTAATACTAGAGAAAATGGTTATAAAGCAGTTAAATACGATAAATTAGTAGCATTACTAATTGAAGCTGTTAAAGAACTAAAAGATGAAGTTGATGAATTAAAGAAAAATCAATAAAACATGGCAAATCAACCCTTTGGAAAAACATGGGTCAGAATAGATCAAATGTGGTCTGCTTCCTCTTATGATGATGCCTATGAAAGTAATATATCATTACAAGATATGGCTAGTGTAACAGGAAATCAAGCATCACTTCCTGATGCGGCTACTCAAATTGTCCCTTCTGGTGATTATGCTCTTTCTGGAAGTTTTGGGGGATTTGCTAATATTTCAACAAATACTACTTCTTATAAAAGAAAAATGATTAATGGTTCTGTTAAAGGTGATCTTAGTAATACTATTTTTATAGCACATAATGGAACTTATTTAATTACAACTTTTGAAGACTCAAACACAATTAGCAAAAATGGTACAGGTGTAGCTACTTTATCTAATAGAGGAGACACAACTTCATTAGCAGCATTAGTAAAAGGTGATCAAATTCATGGTTCTAGACCTTTTACTTGTCATCATACTAATTATCCTGGAATGCAAGGAGCATATGGTGGGTATGCTGGATTTTGTTTTGCTACAAGAAGAGATAGATCTTCACCTATACTTTATCTTCAAAATTTATCTAATGAAATAGCAAGTGTACAAGTATTATTTACATCTACAGGTAATTCTAATAGAACGAGTTTAACTTCTGTTCATACCCATGAGTTAGGTGCTTGGGATGTTAGTGGGGGTGGAGATCAATTTGATGACACATATACAATGTCCTCAACAGGAAATTATTTTATTATAAGTGATAAACTTATTTGTTGTTGGAGAGGACAAGGTCCTACAAGTGATACATCAGCAATGTATCCCCTATCTTCAGAACATCTTTATGGTTGGTATTCATCAGATGGTCATACTTTTGCAGTAAATAATGCAGAAGTAGGAAGAACAAATACAGGTGGAGGAGGAACTATTAAAGGAGTAGATTCAGGAGGTGGTGCTGCAACTATAATAGGATCATTAAGTTCTGGAAAACAAAACGTTTTTGCTTCCACTTCAGCAAACTCAGCAATTAGAGGAGGAAGTTATTTTTCAGGTGATTGTTGTGTTGTTTTTGATAATGATGTTTTAACTGGAGGTATAGGAAAAACTTTATTTGCAGCTGAATCTCAAGCAGATGGTAATGGATCAAATCAAACATTTTTTACAGGAAAACGAGCTCATGCAAGAATAGCTATGGTAGGGGGGACTTGTGCTTGGAATGCATTTGTTTCTTCAGGTTTTTCAGGATCTGCTCCCCCATCAACTGGGTATGCTGATGTAGTTATGAGATTTAATAAATCTGATGTATTTCAAGAAGCAAAATCATTCTCAGGACAAAGCTCAACCTCACCACACTCATCAAAAGCATATTTTGGGAATGGATCAGGAACAGGAACGTCAGCTAATGCTGGAGATTATTTTATATGTAATGTTCCAGTACAAGGTTATATGGATACAGATTCTAGTGATAAAGATGAAACTAATTGTTTTATGACTGATGAAATAACATTACCAACAGCAACTGCTCATACTTTATTAGCAAATAATTTTACATCAGGAACTCCAGGTCAAGTTGAACCCTGGGAATCAACAGCTGCAGCTTGTGATGATATGACTAGTGGTTTAAGTGATGGTGGTACTGTATATTCACCTTCATCTACATTAGCTGTTGGATCAGTATTATTTTGGGATCAAAATTATTTATACCCAGTTAATGGTCAAAATGGATATACTGGTATAGGTGCAGGAAGATCATTTTCCCAATTTCAATTAGGTTACAATGGAGTTTTAAAAACTGCTCCAACTTCTTGTTAGATGTATACATTTCTAAAAGATAAAATTCTAGATGAAAATGAAAAAGAAATAATGATGGAGTGGGAAACTCCCATTATGAAAGAACATGCTAAAATTGTAACTGAAAATGGTGGTGATATATTAGAAATAGGATTTGGTATGGGTATATGTTCTAATTTTATACAACAACATAATATTAAATCTCATACTATAATTGAAATTAATAATCAAATATTTGATAGATTATTAAAATGGGCTAAAAATAAACCCAATGTTATTCCTATAAAAGGTGATTGGTTTAATAGTATTCCTAATAAAAAATATGATGGTATAATGCATGATACATGGGAAGATAAAAATTTTTATAATTTACTACCTACATTAAAAAAATATTTAAAACCTAAAGGTATAATAACTTATTATAATCCTTTTACAAAAGAAGTAGCAGACCATACTTCTAAAATAAATAATAGAAAAGTTACTTTTAACCATGTTAGTGTTAATCCACCTACTGAAGAAATGAAATATAAATATTTTACTAAAAAAGATTATTATTGTATTAAGATAATTGTTGATTAAACAATTTTTTTCCATATTTATAACAAAAATAAAATTATGGCTGTAATCCCTATTTATCCTGGTTCATCATCATTTTTTCCTGGAGATACACCTTTTGGATTTTATGATAACCAAATTGATTTTCAAACAGATGCTGATAAAGTAGTAACATATGTAGCAAGAAGATTAGGTTATCCTATTATGGATGTTGAATTACAAGATTTAAATTTTTATGCAGCATTTGAAGATGCCGTAACTACTTATGGCAATGAATTATATGCTTATAAAGTAAGAGAAAATTATTTATCAATTGAGGGATCACCAACAGCCTCAAATTTAAATCATGAGTTAATAACTCCTAACTTTGCTAGTGTAGTACGTTATACAGAACAATATGGAGAAGAAGCAGGTACTGGAGGAACAACTCCCTGGTATTCAGGTTCTATACCTATAACTGCTGGTGTGCAAGATTATGATTTAAAAACTTGGGCTTCTGAATCTTTAGGATTAGATAATAAAGACTTTATTGAAATAAAAAGAGTATTTTATGAAGCAACACCTGCTATTGTTAAGTTTTTTGATCCTTATGCTGGTACTGGTACTGGTATGATGAATATGATGGATACTTTTGGTTGGGGTAATTATTCTCCAGCAATTAATTTTATGTTAATGCCTATTAGTTTTGATTTACAAAAAATCCAAGCTATAGAATTAAATGATCAAATTAGAAAATCTCAATTTTCATTTGAACTTATAAATAATAATTTAAGAATATTTCCAATACCTCAAAATAGTGGAACTTTATGGTTCCAATATATAAAATTATCAGATAGAAATGATCCAATTTCTAAATATCCTGATGGGCAATATAATGTAACAAATGTTTCAAATGTTAACTATTGTAATCCTGATTATTGTGAAATCAATTCAATTGGTAGAAGTTGGATATTCGATTATACTTTAGCTGTATGTAAAGAAGTATTAGGATATATTAGAGGTAAATATACAACAGTACCTATACCAGGAGCAGAAGCAACATTAAATCAATCTGACCTATTATCTGCAGCAACTTCAGAAAAAGAGGCATTAATAACAAGATTAAGAGAATATTTTGATGAGACATCAAGAAAGAATTTATTAGCAACAAAAGCAGAAGAAGCTGAATCATTACAAAAAATAGAAGCAGCAGTACCTTACCCAATTTATATAGGATAATATGGCATTATTTGGAGGAGCAAGAGATGTAAGTATGTTTAGGGGCATTAGTAGAGAACTAATGTGGGATATTATTGTTCAAGAGTGTGCTCTTTATAAATTTAGATTAGAAGAAACTAATGTTAATATTTACGGAGAAGCAGCTGAAGAAAAATATTATGAAGCTCCAATGTTACTTAATACATTAATTGACAGACAAGATCAAAGTTCTCCTAACACAGACTTAGGTATTGATTTTGCAGGAGGACGTACATTTAGATTTTTAAGAGATGATTTAGTAGGAGTAGAATCCAATGGATCTGGTAAAATTGGAGAAATTGTTCCTGAAGTAGGAGATATTATATGGTATGAAAATGGATATTATGAAATTTATAATATAATTAGTAATCAATTATTTGTAGGAAAAGATCCACAATACCCTAACCAAGATGATGATGGGTATAACCCATATGGTAATTCAGATTTAGCTAGTTTTGGTTATGATGTATCTATAATAGCAGAAGCACATTATGTACCAGCAGATAGAGTAGGAATATCAGAAGAAAGATTAATATCAAGTATAAAACATGTCAAGTAAAGGAAGAAAAGTAGTACCAAAATCTCAAAGAGAAATAAGTAAAGGAATGCATCATCCTTATTCTGAGGAAGCAGGTAATCCTAATAATGCTGCCTATGAAAAAACTGATAGAAGCAATCAAGTTTCTTTTAAAGATGATAATGTAAAACCCTTCTCAGTTGGTTTATATGATATTGATGAAACTATACTTTATTATTTTAATAACGTAATTAAACCTACTGTAATTCAAAATGGTAGAAGGGAAGAAGTTCCTGTTATTTATGCTGATTCTGAAAGATGGAATCAAATTCAAAAAGATGGATATTTTAGAGATAGAAAAGGTAGAATAATGATGCCTTTAATTACTTTTAAAAGGACTAACATTGAAAAAAATAGAAATATTACTAATAAATTAGATGCTAATTTCCCTAATAATTATAGAATATTTGAAAAAACTTATGATAATAAAAATACATATGATAAATTTAATATATTAAATAATAGAAGACCTGTTAAAGATATGTACGCTGTTGTAGTTCCTGATTACGTAACATTAAATTATGATTGTATTATTTCAACATATTATATGGAACAAATGAATGGAATAATTGAAGCAATAAATTATGCATCGGATTCATATTGGGGTAATCCTGAAAGATACCAATTTAGAGCTAGAATTGATTCAGTAGCAACTAATGTTGAAATGCCTGCTGATCAAGATAGATTAGTTAAAAGTACCTTCAGTATAAAAATGTATGGGTATATAGTACCTAATATCCTTCAAAAGGATTTATCATCAATTAAAAAGTATAATTCTAAGGCTTCAATTACATTTAATTCTGAAGCAGTAAGTAATATAAATGATATAGATCCCCCTCAACCTAATAGAACAAATATTCCCCATACAGATAATGTAAATTATGTAGATCCTCCACTAAATAAAACTCCCATCAGATAAAATTAATATAAATAGAATACCATCATCTCCTGCACAAGAATAATTAAGATATTTTAATTTTTAAATAATTTATTAATATGTATAATTGATAATAAAATCAACAATTAACTAATAAATAAAAGTAATGTCAAAAGTAAAAGTTTTAACTGAAACCGAAATCGATAATATAAAAAAAGTAAGAGAAGATTTCCAAATTTTAGTAAGTAATGTAGGAGATGTTGAGATAGCTATAATGAATCTCAATAAAAGAAAAAAAGATTTTGAAAAAGAATTATCAGAAATACAAAAAAGGGAAGAGGAAATAGCTCTAAACTTAGAAAAAAAATATGGTAAAGGAAATATCTCATTAGAAACAGGAGAATTTACTCCAATAGAGTAGTTTTTTAAAAAAAACACAATATTTATAATAAAATAAAACAACATAAAAAATGGCAGAAGTATTAATATCACCGGGTGTTTTAGCAAGAGAAAACGACCAATCACAAATAACAGCAGGACCAGTACAAGCTGGTGCAGCAATTATTGGACCAACTGTAAAGGGTCAAACAGATATACCTAAATTAGTAACTAGTTATTCAGAGTACTTAGCTAATTTTGGTAGTACATTTTTATATAGCGGATCAAATACTACATTCTTTACATCGATTTCAGCTTATAATTATTTCCAAAATGGAGGAACTTCTTTATTAGTAACTAGAGTAACTCCAGGAGACTTTACAGCTGCAACTTCATCAATGATAGCTACAGGTTCAGATGGACCTACAAATGCTGAAGGACCATTTGTATTAGAAACATTATCTCACGGTGCTATAATGAATAGTACAGGATCTGGTGATGCCCAAGGAGCAAATGGTACTCTAGCATCAGGATCATCTGATAACTTTAGATGGGAAATTACAAACCCTAATACATCATCAGGTGTGTTTAGTGTTATAATTAGACAAGGTAATGATACTGAAACTGCAAAACAAGTAGTTGAAACTTTTAGTAATGTTTCTTTAGATCCACTATCTACAAATTATATATCAAAAGTAATTGGTGATCAAGCACAAAATGTAAGAGGCTCAGCTGGTAATTATTATTTACAATCATCTGGGTCTTTCCGAAATGCCTCAAGATTTGTAAGAGTATCTGAGGTTTATAATCAAACTCCAAATTATTTAGATAATAATGGAACAGCTAAGGATATATTTACAGGGTCAATTCCAGTAGCACAATCAGGAGCATTTGCGGGTGCTGTAGGAGATATATCAGGAAGTGGTACAACTACATCATATTACAACAATGTTAATGATAATCAAGCTCAAGGTTTAATAGGGACAGATTATTCTATAGGAATTGAATTATTAGCTAATAGAGATGATTTTAGATATAATCTAATAACAGCTCCAGGTTTAATATTAGCAAATGGAACTTCAGGAGCAGGTTGGACTACAATTCAGTCAAATTGCGAAACTAGAGGTGATGCAATATTTGTAGGAGATTTAGTTAACTATGATTCTTCATTAACACAGGTAACAACACAAGCATCTTCAGTTGATTCTTCATATGTAGCTACATATTGGCCTTGGCTACAAGTAATAGATCCAGATTCAAGAGAATTAGTATGGGTTCCAGCTTCAACAATGATACCAGGTGTTTATGCTTTTAATGATAGAGCAGGTGAGCCATGGTTTGCACCAGCAGGTATTAATAGAGGTGGATTGGGAGCAGTTAATCAAGCAGAAAGAAAATTAACTAACACTGATAGAGATAATTTGTATGTTGGAAAAGTAAACCCAATTGCAACATTCCCAGGACAAGGAATTGTAGTATTTGGACAAAAAACACTTCAAACTAAAGCATCTGCTTTAGATAGAGTAAATGTAAGAAGATTATTAATTACACTTAAAAATTATATTTCACAAATTGCTGACACATTAGTATTCGAACAAAATACAGCAGCTACAAGAAATACATTCTTAAGCCAAGTTAATCCTTACTTAGAATCAGTACAACAAAGACAAGGTTTATATGCATTTAAAGTTGTAATGGATAATACAAACAACACACCAGATGTAATTGATAGAAATGAATTAATTGGTGCTGTTTATTTACAACCAACTAAAACAGCTGAATTTATTTACCTAGACTTTAACATTTTACCAACTGGAGCAACTTTCCCAGCGTAAAAATGAAAAATAATAATATTTATAATAAAATAAAATAACATAAAAAATGGCAGTATTAGATCCCAACGAAATATTTTTCACAGCTTTTGAACCAAAAGTAGCTAATAGATTTATATTGTATGTTGATGGTATACCATCGTATATAATTAAAGGAGTTAGTGGAATGGGGTTCGCGCAGGATGAAATAGTATTAAATCATATAAACACTTATAGAAAAGTAAAAGGTAAATTAAGATGGAATGATTTAACAATGGAATTATTTGATCCTATTACTCCTTCAGGAGCTCAAGCAGTAATGGAATGGACAAGATTACACCACGAATCAGTTACTGGTAGAGATGGTTATTCTGATTTTTATAAAAAAGATTTAACTATTGATGTATTAGGTCCTGTAGGTGATGTAGTATCAGAGTGGATTATTAAAGGAGCATTTATTAAAGATGCTGCATTTGGTGATATGAATTGGGATGATGACACTACTGTAATGAATATTTCACTAACAATAGGAATGGATTACTGCGTATTAAATTTCTAAAAGAAAATTTACATATTTTGCAATTAAGCTTGGCTTCGGTCAAGCTTTTTTGTATCGTACATATGTATAATAAAATTAAGTTATTAACAAATAAAAATTATGGAAGAATATAAGTTCCCAACAGAAATGGTAGATTTACCTTCAAAAGGATTAATTTACCCTAAATCTAACCCTCTATCTTCAGGACAAGTTGAAATGAAATACATGACAGCTAAAGAAGAAGATATATTAACAAATCAAAACTATATCAAAGATGGTTCAGTTCTTGATAGATTATTAAAAGCTTTAATTGTTAGTAAAGATGTTAGTTATGATGATTTAGTTGTAGGTGATAAAAATGCTATTATGGTAGCAGCTAGAATTTTAGGTTATGGAGCTGATTATACCTTTACATATAATAATGAAGAAATAACTGTAGATTTACAAGATTTAAAAACAATATCTTTAGATGAAGATAAAATGTTAGAAAAACATGTAAATAAATTTGAATATACTTTACCTCATTCTGAAACATTAATTCAATTTAAATTACTATCTACTAAAGATGATAATGCAGTAAAAGCAGAGGTAAATGGTTTAAGAAAAATAGACAAAAAAGCTAGCCCTGAGTTATCAACACGTTTAAAACATATGATATTATCAGTAAATGGTAATACAGATAAATCAGAAATAAGAAAATTTGTTGATACCTATATGTTAGCAAGAGATTCAAGAGCACTTAGATCACACATTCAAACATTTCAACCAGACATTGATTTGAAATTTAACCATGAGAGTAGCGACGGCATTGAAAGGGAAGTCTCCCTTCCAATGACTGTCAACTTTTTTTGGCCTGACGCCAATCTATAGAGTAAACTTATTTAAAACCATCAATAGTATAGTATATTTTGGTGGTGGGGGGTATGATTGGCATACAATATATAATATGCCTATATGGTTACGTAGGTTTACATATCAAGAAATTGTAGAAATTAGAAATGCACAACAAGAAGCTAACAATGCTGCTATAAAGAAGAATAAAAAAGGAAATAGCATAGATTTAGCTAATCCTAATAAAGCAAATATTCCAAAACAAGCTTTTTCCCCACCCACAACAAAATCTAAATCCCCTCCTACCTATATTACAAAGGCATCAAAGAAATGATGCCTTTCAATATTTATAATAAAACCTAATCAATGGCCGACGGAGAAAAGTTTAAAAAAAATATGCAGGAAGGTGCTAAGGCCACCAAGGATGCATCTAAGGCATCTGAAACATTAAAAGAAAATATTAAAGATGTTTTATTTTTCAGTAGGGACTATGCAGATGAAGCTAAAAAACTAGCAAAAGAAGTAATGGGTGGCTCTATAGCCGCATCTGAAACAGCTAAAGCATTTAGAGATGTAGCATCAGCAGCTAAAGATATAACAGACAATTATGCTGATGTTTTAACAGGTGAAAAAAAATTCCAAGATTTAGTAAAAGAAAGAGAAAAATTAAATAAGGCCCAAAAAGGTTTTAATACTGAATTTGAGCAGTTTTTAGGTACTTTAGCATTAAATCAGGATGAAATTAATTCAATTATAAGAGATGGAGCTTCAGCATTTGAAGTAGTTGCTTCATCTGGTGCTGATTTAACAAACACACAATATGATTTATTAGATTTATTTGAAGAACAAAATGCTCAACTTTCTGATGAAGCTGATAATATGAAAGAAATTGCTAAAAGAGCTGAAACTATAGACGCTGCAATGCGACCTTTAGGAAAAAGTGCTTTAGCATTATCAGATATAGGTGAGGGATTAACACAAGGATTAAGTAAAGCAGGTTTAGGAGGAGTAGCAGATAAATTAGGACTAGGTGATGCCGTAGATGATGCAAGACAATATGCAGCTGAATTAACTAAAGGAGGAGAAATGCCTCTTAAGTTTGGAGGTAAAATGAAAGTTGCAGGAAAGGCTGTTGGGGGTATGGTTAAAAACTTAATGAAAGGATTAGGACCTATAGGTCTTATTGCATTAGCAGTTGATCAAATAGTTCAAGCTTTTCAATTAGTTGATGGACAATCTAAAGAAATAGCCCAGAATTTAGGTGTATCAGTTAAAGAAGGTAGAGCTCAAGTAGTAGCTGCTAAAGAAGCAGCTGACGCTAGTGGAGATCTTTTAGTTAGTACAAAAGATGTAGTTTCTGCTCAAATGTCATTAAATAGCTTATTAGGAACAGCAGTTCAATTCTCAGGAGAATTTGCAGCTGAATTTGCTTCAATTTCAGAAAGAACAGGATTATCAGAAAAAGCAATGGCAAAATTTGCTACAAAAGCAATGATAGCAGATGGTACTATTAAATCTCAACTTGTAAAAGTAGCAGAAGTAACACAAGAAATGAATGCCCAAAATGGTATATCTCTTAGTATGAAAGATATACAAGAAGGAATTGCAACTATATCAAATGCTAATGCTTTATCTGCTAAAAATAATACTAAAGAGTTAACAAGACAAGTATTTCAAGCTAAACTTTTAGGTCTTGAACAAGGAAAAATAAATGACATAGCAGATAGTTTATTAGATTTTGAATCTTCAATTCAAAAAGAAATGGAGGCTGAATTATTAATAGGTAAACAACTTAATCTAGAAAAAGCAAGAGAAGCAGCATTAATGAATGATATGACTGCTGTAGCAGCAGAATTAGCAAAGCAAGGGATTACAGCATCAGAATTTGGTAATATGAATCGTATTCAACAAGAAGCAACAGCAGCAGCTATGGGTATGAGTAGAGATGAAATGGGTGATATGTTAATGAATCAAGAAAAAATAGCTTCATTACAAAAGAAATTTGGAAAAGATATTAAATCTGTTTCTGAAGTTCAAGCAAAGTATAATAAAATGTTAAAAGAAGGTACTTTGACTGAACAAATGAAAAAAGACTTAGCTGAAGAAGGAATTTTACAACAAATGGAATCTGCAAATGCCCAGGATAAATTAAATGCTGCAATGGAAAAAATGCAAGATTTATTTGTGGGTATTGTTACCCCTTTAATGCCTTTAATAGATTCAATAATGAAATTGTTAGATCCTGTATTTAAAATACTACAACCTATTTTTAAATTAATTGGTATATTAAATGATTTAATTCTTACTACATTAGAACCTCTTATAGATAGTATATTAGCTATGTTTGAGGGGTTAGAACAAACTATTACTTCAGCAATAAATTTAGATTTTTCAGGAATGTTGGATGGGTTAAAAAGTGTAGGAAAGGGAATTATTGATTTTGTTTTATCACCATTTGATGGTGTAATAAAATTAATAAATCGAATTCCAGGAGTAGATCTCCTTGGGGGTAAAACAATAACCGAGGCAGTAGGATTAGCAGATGGAGGTATTGTAACTAAACCTACTATGGCTATGATAGGTGAAGGAGGTGAATCTGAAGCAGTTATTCCATTAAGTAAATTAAACCAAGTTACAGGAAATAGTAGAAAAAATGATATGGCTGAAACAAATAGACTATTAAAAACTTTAATAGAAGCCGTAAATAGTGGAGGTGATGTTTATATGGATGGAAACAAAGTAGGTAAATCATTAGCATTAGCAACTTCCAATATGGGATAATATTTATAATAAATAATTAATTAATAAAATTTAATAAAATGGAAAATTCACTAATAAATAAATTAGAAAAAGATGGTTCACCTTTATCAAAAGACAATGGTGCAACACCATCTACACCTGATTTTGCAACCTCAACATTACATTTTGAGTATTCTTTAGATACAAATCCTGATAAATTATCAGTAAGACCACGTAATGGAGATTTACCTAACGCTACTGGATTAGCCACAGGTGATAGTGTTGCAAAGTATAAAGATAATTTACCTGCAGGAGCATCTTGCTAAAATAATATTGTATGTCTTATACCCAAACACCTGCATCTAAGGGTCGTCTAATTAATCTTAAAACAAATTTAAAAAGTTTAAAATTTGGTGGGGATAGACCTGCTTCAGGAACAAGTAATCAACCTTATGAAGTAGTAGATATACCATCAGGAACAGGATATTTAAGAGATGGTATGCCTCTTCAATCAGGTCCTGATTTTATATTAAGAGATGGTTTTTTAGCTCCCTTAAAAGCACTTAAAGATGTAAGTAGGTTAGCTAAAATGTTTATTGATACTAAATCACCTAGAGGTTTATTTTTTACTCTAAAAGAAAATTTATTATCAAGAACAAGTGTAAAAACTCAAGCATCATTTGGGGCAGGTTATTTGGGGGGAGCTATGAATCAAGGTGCTTACTTACCTTTAGGAACATTACTTCAAGCAGGCTTTAATTGGGCAGGAGCTCATTTAAATAAATTTGGGTTAAATCCTGTAGGATCATTAGGTGGTCCTGCTGGGGCAAATAGAAATGCTAGAGGTGGAGCAGGTGCATTAAATCCTTATTCTGTAGTAGTACGAAATGACCAAGAAGAAGATGCTAATAGATTAGTATTATTAGATAATTTTGTATCAAAAGGAACAAATAACTCAAAAATAGACTTAGCAGCAGCTATTAACCCTATAGCAAAATATAATTATAATCCTGATGCCACCATATCAAACCCAGATACACCTATATTATATTCATATTCAGGAGGACCAGGTTCTATATTAGGGGTTGGTAAAACAAATATATTTAAAGAACGTCCTACATATAATGCTATAAGAAATTATAAAAATTTATCTTCAGCTTATCCCAATTATAGTGGAGTTCAACCTTCAGGTCTTTCTACTTTATTACATGGTGATATATTTAGAATATATTCCAATGAAGAATTAATAACTCGTAGAGGATTATATCCTCAAAGTTTTATGAATTTTGTTATTAATTCTGAAGTAGAATTTGATGACACTGGGGGAAATAAAGTAGTATCTAAAATCATCCATAAAGCACCAGATTATACAAAACAAAATAAAGCTGTAAGAACAGGAATGGGAGATCCTGGACAACATATAACTTATGCTGTTGATGGTATAAATAAAGAAAGAAATGTATTTGATTATAGTATATCTGGGGTTGAAATGGAAGCTTTAGATAAAATAACAGCTTTAAAAATGTACGAAGCTGAGTCTGCTAATGTTAATTTACCTATTAATGATTTGTGTAAATTTAGAATTGCAATAATTAATAATGGTCCAAATGAAGGCAGAAGAGCAACATATTTACATTTTAGAGCTTATATAAATGGTTTTACAGATAATTATGCTGCTACTTGGAATGATGTGCAATATGTAGGTAGGGGTAATGTATTTAAAAATTATAGTGGATTTACTAGAGACATAACAATGGGTTTTACTATAATGGCAACTTCAAAAGCTGAGTTAATTCCTATGTTTGCTAAACTTAATTTATTAGCTTCATCCCTAGCCCCTGATTACACATCAGCAGGATTTATGAGAGGAAATATGGTTAGAATGACTGTAGGAGGTTATTTATATGAAGTACCAGGGGTATTAACTTCACTAACTTATAATATTCCGGATGATACTACATGGGAAATAGCAATTGATACAGAAGGTAAACCAGATCCATCAGTTAAAGAATTACCTCATAGAATAGAGGTTACTTTAGCTTTTACTCCAGTAGAAGATTTCTTACCTTCACGACAAAAATTAGTATATAATGAAAACGGTGAATTATCAGCAGAAGCAGAAATGGGACCACAACGATTTATAAGTATGAATAATGGAAAAAATAATAATTACTCAGGAGATTTTGGTTTATCAAAATATTCACAACCAATAAAAACACAATCAGATGAATAGATATGCTGAACTTCCAATACGTAATACTTCTGATATAAATAACTTAAGAAATAAAAGAATAAGTTATAAAGATATATCTCAATACCCCCTTGTTTCTCAAAGTGAAAGTGACATATATGTTATAACAGAATTTGGAGATAGGTTTGATAGTTTAGCATTTCAATTTTATGGTGATGTAACTTTATGGTGGATAATTGCTATTGCTAATCCTAATATTGTAGATTTTTCTTCAATTTTTCTTCCTATAGGTTCTCAAATTAGAATACCACAAAACATTTCACCTATAATAGATAGTTATAATGAATTAAATATATAAAGTTATGGGTAATATTATTGGAGATCCATTTGATGATTTTGTAAAAAGACAAATAGAAACTAGACAAAAAGCTCTAGGTCAATCCTCAAATATATCATCTGACGTTTTAAAATATTATACAGTTAAGACACCTTGGTTAAGATTAGCTAGTTCAGTTAATTTAAGTGGTGAAGAAGGAGATGGTAGTGTATTAGATAAATTAATTAGAGCAGGTGTTCCTGAGGATCTTATAAGAGACGATAAATTAGCTAAAAACTTTATACTTCAAGGAGGATCACTTTCTTTAACAGAAGAAGAAGATGAAGAAGGAAAAATAATATCATCAAAAATAAAGCTTCACAAAGGATTAAATTATAATAATGAAATATTTGATGGGGCTTATGGTTGGGGAGGTATAAATGAAAGAGGTTTTGTTCCTATGCCCGGTATTGAATCTGCTAACTCTACTTATTATAATAATGGAGCTTTAAGTCAATCTACTATTAATATAAAATGCTATAGTAAAGCCCAATTTCAATTAATAGATGCTTTATATTTAAGACCAGGATATACCTTATTATTAGAATTTGGTTGGTCTACATATTTAAACTCAAATCCTGATACTAACAGAGATGGGGTTATAGACGGTTCAGATTTAGCAATAGATTCTTTACAAACTTTTGATGGTTTTAAATCTAAACCTTTACAATTTTTATTAAAACCTAATACAAAAAATTCAAATGGAACCCAATTTGAAATGTTAAATCTTATATCAAATGAAAGAAAAAAATATTCTGGAAATTATGAAGCTATTTATGGTAAAATAACTAACTTCAAGTGGTCTTTTAGTACAGATGGTTCTTATACTTGTGAGGTAAAATTAATAGGAATGGGGAATGTAATTGAGTCCCTAAAGTTAAATGTAACTGATCCTAAAAAAAATAACCAATCTAAAAATGATATTGCTCCAATAGAAGATGTTCCAACATTTGATGATTTTATATCAGAATATGCAGGAGAAACAATAGCTGCTTATATTAAAATAGCAGGAGATGATGAATATCCAATACCATCTAATGCCCCAGTAACTATAAAAAGAGAATACAGAAAGGTATTTAAAGATTCAGGAGTAATAAATAGACGAAAAGGAGCTGTTATAAATTTTTTACGTCCTTTATATAATCAAAGAATAGAAGATCAAAAAACTTTAAACCAAGAAAATAATAACAGTGACCCCCTATTAGCTAATAAAGATGATACTAAATTAAATAAGATATTTTATACCATTTCACAAATGATACAAAATAGATTTTCAGGAGCAGCTGGAGGACAATTTTTACAACAACAAGGTATTTCTAACGGAGCTTTTTTACTAGATGGAACTTTTAATGATAAAAAAGAATTTGGTGGTGGGGAAAAAATTGAAAAAAGTGTCTATATAAAATTTGCAGTTTTATTAAGGATTATTGAAAAAAATTGTAATTTATTTTCTAAAAAAGGAGGGGGTACTCCAATGGTAAAATTTGATTTTAATTATGCTAATATGAAAAATGATCAAAATTTTATGTTTATTTGTCCTCCTAACATTTCAACAAACCCTCAAAAATGTTTAGTGGCATATAATAAAATGTCAATACCTTCAATATTCAAATATGACAATGATATTTCTATAGATGCACCCTTAAATAAAGTATTAAATGCTGAACAAGGATTTTTAGTAGAAGACAATCCATATGTAGGAAAACTAGGTAACGTTTTAATAAATTTAAGATTTGCATCACAAGCAATTGCTGAATCTACTAAAGATGATGATGGTGCTATATCTGTTTTATCTTATGTAAAAACTATACTACAAGGAATAAATGAATCTATGGGTAATTTAAATGATTTTTTTGTTACCTATGATGAAGGTTCAGGTACTATAAAAATTTATGATAGAACCCCCAAACCAAACTTAATTGAATCAATTCCTGAAGAATATTCAAAATTAAATCTTTTTGGAGTAAGACAAGATCAAGGTTCATTTATTACCAATATTAATTTAGATGCAGAAATTCCTAAAAATTTTGCTACAATGATAGCAATAGGTGCTCAAGCATCAGGAAATAATCTTATGGGTAACGCAGCATCTTTTTCAAATTATAATAAAGGTTTAATTGATAGGATTATACCTGAAAAAATAGATTATGATACTATAAAAAAGAAAGAAGATAAACCTAACCCTATAGAACAGGCTAAAACAATAAAAGAAGAAAAAATATTTAAATCTAAAGAATTAGGGGATTTACCTTTAAAAGAAATGTATAAATTTGGAGGTAAAGAAAATGGTGATAATTATGATAAATATAATTTTTCTGAAAAAGTAATAAATGATCTATCAGAAAATTATACATCTTACATTAAATTAGTTCATGGGGTATTAGCTGAAGCTGATCAAATACCTTCTCCATTTTTCTTACCTTTTAATCTAAGTTTAGAAATGGAGGGCTTATCAGGAATGAAATTATTTGAAAAATTTAGAATAACTGATGATATTTTACCCCCATCATACGAAAAAGATAGTGTTGATATTATTGTAAAAGGTATTAACCATTCTGTTGATGTTCAAAAATGGTCAACTACTCTTGATACCCAATCTGTACCTAGATTTAAACCCCTAATAGTTGAACCTAATAATGAAGTAGCTACAGAACAAAAATCTGAAAAACAACAAAAATTAGCTGCTGCTGCTGAAGAACCAGCACCAACAGATCCTAATGAAGATCAAATTACAAGATTAAGATTAACTAGATTAGTTGATAATGGTTATCAAACTTTAGGTATAATGGAAGTATTAGATGAAAATGGTAATACTTTATATGCATTGCCAACATGTGAATTACAATGGAATGATAATAGGAATAATGCAAGTTGTATACCTACAGGAACTTATACTATTGCTTCGAGATACTCAGAAAGATATAAAAACCATTTTATTGTAGCTAATCAAAGTAATGATTATAAAAAAATAATTGATGATGGAGGACCAATAACAGGAGCAAATGAAAAAAATAGAACTGACGTATTAATTCATGAAGCCTCATCGGCACAACAAAATTCAGGACCTTGGTTGCTTGGGTGTATAGCCCCGGGATTTAAATTTAACACTAATCAAGGAGATAAAGTTAATGGCAATCCTAGAGGAATTGGACCTCAATATGGTAATATTAAATCACCATCAGGTCAACAATCAATTGAAGCAAAACTTAAATTAGTAGGAAGTTTATGGAATACGGGTAAAAATCCAATGTTTAAAATGGAAGTTAAAGCTTTAGGGGGTGTTATTAAACCCATAGAAACTAATTTTTACTCATTTAGTGTTAATTCTGAAATTAGAAGAATTGAAAATATAACAGGAGAAAAATATACTTACTCATAATGACTTATATACCTAAATCACAAATAAAAGAAAACCAATTTACCGGTGGGAATGAATGGTATTATATTAAGAATAATTCTTCTTACACGGGATTTTATTATGTGTTATCTAATGGTAAAGCTTTTACGGGTAAAAACCCAAATGATCCCCCAAATGATGAAATAATTAAAAAAGATTTAATTGCTTCTCCTCAAGTAATAAAAGATGTAAATGTTGACTTTTCAAATGAAGTAGCATATGCAGATAATTGGGATGGTCCTATCTTTAAAGGAGGTCCAAATCAAAATACTAAAGATGTAGAAATATATGGAATATTAACTGATACTGATTATAATTTAGTTAGATCAAAACCTCAATATTCTCCTACATTTCCAACACCTGAAGATTACGAAAAAAAAATGTTTGTAAGATATTTTGTATGTAAAATAAATCAATTAGAATATTTAGAAGTTAATAAAGAAACTTACGATAATATTTTTACCCAAAATAAAGTATGGATGTGGGAAGATTATGTACCTTTTACTTTAAATTGGTATATAAATGGAAATATTGATAGGGTATTTAATAATAATAAAGGATCTATTTTTATAAAAGAAAGAGAAATAAATAAAAAAGGATTAGAAGATTATTTAGGAAAACAATATTTAGAATATTTTAAATATGAAGAAGCAAGTAACTTAAATACAACTGGAGGAGAATTAATTACTCCTACAGGCCAAGATTATGTAGGTCCTTATCACATCCATGAATTTCAAGGACCAATGGAAGGAGCTATACACACATCAACAGCTCATAGAAAACTATTCTATAGAAGATTCTACAGGGGTGAAATAGTTGATTCTTTAAATCAAGAGGGAGTAATTGAAACGGGGGAAACACAAGCAGTAGAATTTACAACAAACATTTCAACAGATCCTAATTATATACCTCCATCACCTAGTGGGGGATCTTCAAGTGGAGGTGGATATTAGATAAATCCTTCATATATTAAAATAAAAAGTTATGTTTTGGTTAGTTGAAAGTAAAGTTCAATTTGAACAATTTACAAATGCTAATTGGGAAGAAGTTTTTATAGAAGTAATTCCAAATAGTTATTTAATACACCCTGCACAAAATAGTATTTGTGCTTTGTATATTAGACCGTTAGTATCAACTAAAGGATTTATTGTCCCACTATCACATAGTGAAACTTTAAATATAAATATAACGGAGATAAACACGATGTTACATAAATTTAGTAGCATATATGTGCGTGATAAGAAGGAATTTTTACATTATTTACCATTAAAAGGCCTCTTTGACATAAACCAACAAAACCCTCCGTATATACCAGAACTACTACAAACACATCACATTTTTAATAGGAGATATCCTAATAAAAAAGATGTAAATAGAATTATACCTATAGTCAAACATTATGAGTATTGTGAAGAAATATATAATAACCTTAAAGATAAAATAAATGGAAAAATCAATGAATTCTACAATGACAAATCTTCAGTGGTTTTCAACGCCATCGAAAGAAGTGGCATACGAGTTGATAAATCAAAATTCGAATCGCACTTTCATGATATCGACGAAGATTACGTCTACACGCAGTACAACTTTAAAACCCTCACAGGAAGACCAAGTAATAAATTTAAAGGAGTAAATTATGCCGCACTTAACAAAGAAAACGGACAAAGAGAGTGTTTTATCCCTCGTAATGACAATTTTATTGAGTTTGACATTGGGGCTTACCATCCTACTTTGTTGGCTAAGTTGGTGGATTATGATTTTGGTGATAAGGATGTTCATATGGCCTTTGCGGAAATGTATGGAGTGGATTATAAAAAAGCAAAAGAATTAACATTTAAACAACTATATGGAGGAGTGTTTGATCAATATAGGGATTTAGAGTTTTTTCAAAAAGTACAAGTATATACTGATAATTTATGGCAAGAATTTGAGGAAAAAGGCTGGGTTGAGTGTCCTATTTCAAAACATCGATTTGAGAAAGATAAGCTTGGTGAAATGAAACCGCAAAAATTATTAAATTATTTATTACAAAATTTGGAGACGAGTATGAATGTTCATATATTGTGGGAAATAATAAGGTTATTACGAAATAAAAAAACAAAGATAGTTTTATATACTTATGATTCGTTTTTATTTGATGTAGATAAAGAAGAAGAAGATGTGTTGGATGAAATAAAAGAACTATTTAATAAATACAAACTACAAATAAAAACATGCTATGGAAGCAACTACAATTTTAAATAAAACTCCTAATATGTATACTATGGACGATTTTTCGGACATTACTAATCAAAACCTAGGAGATTTGAATAACAAGTTATTTTGCACATTCACAACTTTAGAGAATTTAGATTTACTTCTAAAGTCTATTACAGACAAATACAATATAATGTATAATAAAATATTTGTTTTGTATGTAAAGGAAAATGATGAATATGTTTGCACTTATAACATAGATCAAGGCAATATCTCTGACCTACCAGACAACACAATTTTAGTTCATAGAAAAAAAGAAACAAATACATTGTATACTATTAATGCTTTAAATGAACTTATTAAAAAATTAAACGGAGGAGTAGTAGATACTAAGTTTCCTATAACTTGGGAACACTACAAAAATTCCGTACTGTTAACTCAACATGATGAGTTAAAACAGTTAAAAACAAAAATACATAAGATAATTGAACTATAGTTTGGTTGTTTAAAGTATTTGTTGTATATTACTCACAGTTTTAAAATAAATTAAAAGTTATAATATGGATTTAAATCAGATTAAACAAAAGTTAGAGTCACTTCAGACTCAATCAAACACAAACAAAGGTGGTGGAAAATCAATTTTTTGGAAACCATCAGTAGGTAAACAACAAGTTAGAGTTGTTCCTAACAAATACAATAAGTCATTCCCTTTTACTGAAATGATGTTTTATTATGGTATAGGACAGAGAGTAATGGCTTCTCCCTTGAATTGGGGTGAAAAAGATCCAATTCAAGAATTTACAAAACAACTACGTGCTAGTGGAGATAAAGAAAATTGGTATTTAGCTAAAAAGTTAGATGCTAAAACTCGTATTTTTGCTCCTGTAATTGTAAGAGGTGAAGAAGCAGAAGGTGTTAAATTATGGCAATTTGGTAAAGAAGTTTATCAAGCGTTTTTAAATTTAGCAGCTGATGATGAAATTGGAGATTATACTGAAGCATCAAGTGGTAGAGATATTAAATTAACTACAGTAGGACCTGAAGTAACAGGTACTCCTTATAATAAAACAACTATTTCACCATCAATGAAAGTATCACCTATTAGTAGTGATGCTGCTTTAGTTACTAAAATATTAGATGACCAACCAGATCCTAAAAATGTATTTAAAAGACTTACTTTTGATGAAGTAAAAGCAAATTTACAATCTTTCTTACAACCAGAAGGTGAAAGTGAAGGAGATATTGTTTCTGAACCAGCAGTGGGGTTTGATAATGATACATCAAACAATTACTCACTTGAAGGTAAAGATACAACTTCAAAATCAGATAAATTTGATGCTTTATTTGATGATAAAAAGTCTTCAACTGATGATGATTTACCATTTTAAAATATGGCTAAAAAGAAAAAATCACTTACAGAAGCTGCCTCTAAAGAACTTAGATCAAAATTTGATCTAGGTGCCTTTAAGGACAAAAAAGGTTTAAGACAAAATGTCAAGTTTAAAGACCAGGAATGGATCCCTTTATCTTCAGCATTTCAAGATGTTACTTCAATCCCTGGTATTCCTATGGGACATATTGTACTTCTTAGAGGTCATTCTGATACAGGTAAAACTACTGCATTATTAGAAGCTGCTGTAGCAGCTCAAAAACGTCAAATACTCCCTGTGTTTATTATTACTGAGATGAAATGGTCTTGGGATCATGCTAAAATGATGGGTATGGATGTTAAAGAAATAGTTGATAAAGAAACAGGTGAAATTACTAATTATGAAGGTAATTTTATTTATGTAGATAGAGAAACTATTAATTCAATTGAGGATGTAGCAGGATTTATTTTAGATTTAATGGATGAACAGAAAAAAGGTAATTTACCTTATGATTTACTTTTCTTATGGGATTCTATAGGATCAGTACCTTGTGAAATGTCTATTAAATCAAATAAAAATAATAATGA
>TARA_R100001463_G_scaffold106311_1_pt1 | contig 22185 bp, 35 predicted proteins | sample TARA_R100001463 | Tara Oceans TARA_R100001463 (sample SAMEA2622242) | marine metagenome | biome: marine biome (ENVO:00000447); feature: deep chlorophyll maximum layer (ENVO:xxxxxxxx); material: "saline water (ENVO:00002010), including plankton (ENVO:xxxxxxxx)" | depth 40 m
TTTATGGAAAGTTGGAATTATGAAAAGGCCGCACAAAAAGAAATAATGAGTTGGGATATTTTTAGATGGATTGATGGGCTAAACTTTGGAAATAAAACTACAGTAGCGGGAGTTACATTAAATCCTGTAAAACAAGACAGACAAAAAATAGATTCATTAAAAATCGTAGCACTAAAGACTTTTGGAACAGAAGATACCTCAAAAGATAGCATTTCAAGCCATATCGTAAGCCCGTATTTATCTTATGCTTCTTTAGGATATGTATTTAGATACCAAGAAGCAAATTATGTTCAAAATGAAGGGAAATCCATTATTTATCCAATGCTCGGAACAACAATAGAAGCAGGAGCAGACATGGAATCCGACAATAAAGTTAGTTCAGCAGGTATTTATATTGGTATGAAATTCCATGTTTCAATAACAGGAAATGAACCTGTTCAGCCTCTAAGTAACAATTATCAATCTTATGAGATACCAATGGAAAATGAATTAATATTCTTAAAAATGATTGATTTAACAGGTTGTTATCTTGTTCCATCAACAAGAGGTAAAAGAGTAGAGAACGGAGAATTACAAACTATTACTTCTACAAATTCAAGCCATAATTTAACTATAAATGATAATGAAATTATTTATGTTGTTGCACATGAATATGACTTAACTTCTACTTCAAATGGAGAAGTAAGTATTTTAGTAACCGATAAACCCTTAACGGCAAGTGTTCAATATAAAATTATGCAACCTAATCCTGTTTGTTTTTGGGATAATACCCCTAAAAAAATACAGTTGAACACTTTAACTTCTGCATATACAAAAAAGATGGATAGTGATAGTCTAATTTCCGACCCTCCTTGTTGGGAAGATTATCAAACAAGCGGGGATTTAACAAACCATTCATCAAAGGAGGGCGTTCAATCAATGTATGTAATTGCTGATTTGGATAAAGTTTCGGGTTCAAACGACTTAGTTCTTAGGACTTCTTCTCACTTATCAACGATATTAAATGTAGATACTGAAATGTGTCTTTCCGATGGAGAAACTAATTTGGTATGTCATGTAAAGGGAGTAGAAGGCGAAATTTTAGGAAACTTTTTAGAAATGACAGAAATGAGAAAGTTAAGAGGTATAGTATCTGCTACGGAGACATTTGAATTAGAAGTCAAAGGAGATATAAATACAGATTCCCAAAGGGCAGTTATAGGAACAACGGTGGCGATTAGTAAAGATGTTGAAGATATGGTTGAAGAATTACTACGGATTAACGATATAGAACACACTATTACAAAAGAAAACTATGATTTGTTTAATTCAACCAACTTTAAAGGAACAAATCTTTTTGAAACTATAAATTTCTTGTTAAGTAAAAAAGATAAAAAATTAACTTATGTTGAAGATACTATTAAAATAGTTAATTTTAATTCTAATGACTATGTTGCACAATTTTCTTTAACTGATGATGATATAACAGAAATTAATACTGTAAAATCTAAATTTAACTATTTTAATGAAATCGTAGTGTATGGTAAAATGCATAAATCTGTTAGAAAAGACTTAAAACAAATAAACAAATTAGGAAGAAAAACATTAGAAATAAATGAACCAAAACTAACAACAAAGGAAGATGTTGATAGATTAGCACAAGAAAAATTAGTTATACATACAAGGCTTCAAGAATTGATTGAGGTTAAAGTGCCTCTTTCTAAAATACATACATTAACTGTTGGAGAAACTATAATATTTGAATCAAAGGTTGCTGGTCTGCAACCAAGACCGTATATAGTTTTAGAAAAAATACAAACCTTTGATGGATTAGTTAAACTAAAATTAGGTGAATACTTGAAAGGAATAGAGGATATTCTTTCTAATTTAATTAGCGAAACGGTTAAAACACAATCTCATTCAAGAGACGGTGTATTTGATGTTAATGAAAATGCGTTTGATTTATTTGATAATTTAAAAATAAAAGAAATGCACTTATTAATTAGAAAAAAGGAAGTTTCAAGCGCATTCACTTTAGGATTCGGAACACAATTAAATACAAACGCAAACACACTTGGGTTTGGTGGAGGAAGCAACACATTTACTACTTTGCAGGAGACAGACTTATGATAACAGATAAAGCAAAAGAATTATTAGCAGACTATTTGAAAGTCTTAATAGTTGGCGGAAGCCATCAAGGAACAACACTTAGCGCAGGTAGTGGAAAAATCGGTGTTGGCGGAAATACTACAAGTCCGTTAGCACTTGATTTAGATGTGCCTTTAACATCAATTACGCCAAGTGCAGAAAAAACCGGAGAAAATGTTATTCAAATAATGTTAGAAGAAGTCGGTTCAAACATAACAAGTAAGTTAATAAGAGAAATGGGAGTTTTTGATAGTGCAGGAAATATGCTTAGTCGGGTCAATTTTGAAGCAGTTGGGCCATTTAGCACAACAGAAAGAATACAGATTTTTTTAACATTAGAGGTTGAGTAATATGAGTAAAGCAATTAATAATCCGAATTTTATAGCCACAAATGATGAGCCGCTAACACAAGCACCAACAACAGGACAGATACTTGATGGGTTTGATTTCCCACATACAGGATTAATCAAAGTATTTAATTTAGCATGTGCGGGAAGTTATGCTATTCGGGGTTTTAATGGAACAAATATAGGTGCTACAAGTGCTAGATTTGCTGGCGGTGCTGTTTTCTTAAAAGGCGCACTTACCTCAATAAGTGGGCCAACAACAGTAACAATTTCCGGTAATACACCTAAAACTCATCATTTACTCGTAGCAAGAGCAGGTGCAATAGTTTTAATTCAAGGAACTGTTGATAATGAAATTCCTCCTTTTGCTGATGGAGATGTAATTATAGCCCTTCTAAAATATACGGGTGCTAATACAACTATGCAAATACAATATTTGACTTTTAACCAAACTTCTAAAGCATTAAGTATTGGTAGATTAAATACTAATACAAACCAGTATTTAGAAGGACTTAGTATCAAATCCACTCCAAGCGGGAATAGTATAGGAGACATTATAATAGAATCTTTTGAACAGGATAAAGATATTGTTTTCAAAGTAAATGATGGAGGAAGCCCAAGTCAAGAAATTTTAAGAATTGATGCGAGCGATAAAGAGGTATATTTGGACAAGGGTTATCTTCATCTTAAAAGCGATGATGCCGGAGAAGCACCTAAACTTACCTTAGAAAACAGAAATAACGGAGTTGATGCAGGGGCTATTCATTTTCTTAAAGATGGAAGTTCACCCGCTAATAATGACAAAATAGGAACAATTATTTTTGAATCCGAAAGTGCGTTGAATGCTGACTGTACTTATGCTGATATAATGGTATATTCAAAAGACACAACAAATAGTGCAGAACACGGAAGAATGAATTTTCGTATATCAAAAGCAGGTAGTTTGGTAAGTGCATTAGACATAAATGATGATGAAATAGTAGTTAATGAAACTTCAAAAGATATAAATTTTAGAGTTGAAAGCGACACTAACCAAAATATGTTTGTTGTTGATGCTTCAACTAATAGAGTCGGAATTGGAACAAATTCTCCTGCTGAAACATTAGATGTTAATGGAACAATAAAAGCACTAACAGCAATAAAAAGTTTAGGAACTATTCATAGCCCACAATTAGAAGTTGTTCCTTCAAATAGTGCTTCTTTAGCCTTAACTGCGGCCACTCATGCAGGAAGATATTTGTTGTATAGCGGTTCAAACGGAACAATTACATTACCCGCTACATCAACAACAGGAGAACATTATACTATTCTTAACTTAACAGGTGGTAATATCACATTAAATCCAAATGGTTCTACTACTATTAATGGTGGTAGTGGTGGAGCAGGAGTAACTGTTGGAACTTATAATGGAGTTACTTGTATTGCTATTGCTAATAATAATTGGATTGTATTGGGAGTTTGATTGCTTTGTATTATAATGCTCTTGTCGGCATTTGTGAAGAAGATGTTGCTAATGCAGGTGGAGGTTCTCCGCCCGCATCACCATGTTTTTTTTCCAATACTCAAGGTGGTTCTCAATCAATTTCACCGTATATGTGGAGAAATGCGAATCTTTTCACAGGAAACCTCATTAATCCATTTGCAAGCGGTATAGGAACTTATTTGATTTTTTCTTCTTCTCCTGTTCATTCTCAAATATCAAGTAATGAGTGGAAAACAGATTTAAATTTACCTTTGAGTGATTTAATTACATTTGCTGATGCCGCAATAATTGGACAAGTTAATCCTTTTTCAGAAGAAGAAGAAGAAGGGGGTATAATAATAAATCCGGGATTACCGGGTGGTGGCGGTTTAAATTTATTAAATCAACAAGAAGATATATTTTTTAATGTCGCTACTTACTTAGAATGTCCTAATGGACTTCAAACATTAAATCGTTATGAAATAGATAATGTAACTATGAATTGGAGTGGTTTTTTCATTTTCCCTTTAATTAATTTTCAAACCGGAAGTGGGGTAGGGGCTAATTACCCATTACAAGATTCATTAGCAATATCTAATACTTATCCCTATACTGGTGGTTTTCAAGGTGGAGGGTTTAATAGTAATTGGGGAATTTGTGGAACGGGGGTTCTTGGAACTGCTACATCAAACAATAGTAGTCAGCAACCTATTAATATAATAATGATTAGAGATTTTAGACTAAAAAATCCCCAAAACCCTCCACAAGTGGGGCAGACTTTTACTGTTAGATATAAAGTAGAAATTGTAAATACTGCCGGACAAACTGAAACTGCTTTTCATACAGTAGTTATAACACTATCATGAGGCGATAAAATGTTAGGAATAAATATACCAGAAAATGAAATAGGCAGTTGGAAAATAGAAACAATTGATGGTGAATGTGCTTTATTTGAAAATGTATTACCCATTATAAAGGACTGTGCTTATGAAATACAGGCTCAAGAATGGCTTTGGAGAAATGCAACAGGAGATATATTAATAGCGGGTTTAGGAATAGGTTTTATGAATAAAGTCTTGATTGATTATTGCGATTTTAATTCCGTAACAATTATAGAAAATTCACAAGATGTAATAGATTTAGTTTGGCCTTATTGTGCAAGAGATAGCAGATTTACTTTAATTAAAGAAGATATAGAAACTTGGAATGTTCCTGCCGGTTCTCATTGGGATATAGGTTGGTTTGATGTTTGGTCGGGAAATAACCCTTTATCTTTTACGGCTCACATTAAGGCTATGAAAATTAAATATGAACCTTTTTGTGATAAAATAGGAACAAGGTTGATTCCATATGATTTACAAGATGTTGTTAATTTTTTGCATTAGTTTTGTTATAGGCTATTTAGTCATGTCATTATTTTTAAATGATAATGAAAGCGTCGGAGTTATTTTTGTTCAAGAAAATGATTTTGATTTACCCGAACAAAATTCAAAATAAGCGAACAAAAAATCGTGATTTTTAAAAAACCAAAAAAAAATGAGAGAGGCCGAAGCCCCCCTCATTTAGTTTTATCCGACCATATTCCATTACAAGCCCTGCATTCCCACAATTTTACTTGTTCGGGAGAACCTACATAAAAACCTAATAGTCTTCTCGCTACCGTTTTTTCGCCACAGTAGCGGCATTCTTGTTTTAAACTCATACAATCACTTGTTTTTGTTATCTTCGCTCATCAAACGCTTCATATATTCTTCAACGCTTTCATCGGTGATATTAGTTCCACCGAAAGCGGCAAAGAAAAGAAGCATGAGAATTACGACGAAAACAAACAAGCCGAACCATTCCCAACCAGTCATTACCAATCAACCTCCATTTCTTTATGTTCTCCCTTTTCCATTGAAAAGCCTTTAACTAATCCATTATCTTGTCCATATTTCCAAAGGTCATAGACTAATTGTGTATCTTTCATGCAATACTCAACAACTTCATCATATTGACCCATTTTCCATAATTTAGGTGCATCTGCACTATCCATTAGTTTTGCATCATTCATGGTGCATTTAACTAAATTTTTAAGTTGGAATCTTTCTTTATGTTCTTTCATTAAGATGCGACTTGTATCTATAAATTTTTCTTCTTTTAAATACTTATTAATGCAATAAATATCCATAGAATCTCTCAATATAGGTAAATCAAAAGCCTTAATGTTATGCCCTAACAAAACCCCGCCTTTTTGTAAATGCTCATCTAAGTCGTATTTTAGTTCGGATAACGATTTAATAATATGGCCGGATTTAGCAAAACTATCCATTTTCTCATCAACATAAACTGTTCCGGTTTTACCATCCCAAGTAGCAACAGTAGATACTTGGAACATATGGGTATTACCAAAACCGCCTATGTCAAAAGACATATTTTTAGTTTCTAAGTCAATAGCCAATACTGACATACTTATTCACCAGCATTAGACCAAAGTTTGCTAATTTTTTCCTCTTCTTTATTTACTTTAGGTTTCTCGTCTAAATCAGTTCTTCTTTTAAGGAAACAAACTATCTGCTTATTAGCCACAATTAGTTGAGAACAACATTCCCAACCATCATCGCCATAAGTATTTAGCGTGTCAATTATTACTTTTGGCCCTTTTTCTACTTGAAAAACTAAATATGTATTTTCCCATTTCATTCATCATCACCTTTTATCATTTTAATATATGTTGTTCTGCCTTCCTTCTTTTCTTCAAACTTATGTCTAATAACTTCATAATATCTATAAATCTGCGCCCTTGACTTCTTCGCTTTGGTCTTGACTTCGGTTAAGAGGTTGGTCTTATTCACGAATCCCTCATCATCTTTATTTAACTTATCGTAGATTTCTACAAAAATCGGCTCTAAATTGTTTTCTGCGATGCTTCGCTTCTTCTGTCTCATGGTTCTTTCAAGCCAATCAACTAATGTCATGTAGCATTGTTTGATAATAGTTGCGGCTTGGCGCACATTATGTCCTGTTACTTTGAATCTATCTTCTTCATTATTAATAGATGGTGCGGAAGCAACACTACAAAGAACAGACATTTTATACAATATCTTCATTAAACGAGTAGTAAAGTTTCCTGCGATAACCGCAACATCTTCTCTTGCGTCTTGCATTATTTTTCTTAATGTTTCATATTCTAATCTTAAAACTTGGTTAAAGTCGGGAGTAAATGTCATTGTATCAAGAGGATTTTTATTTGCATCTTCCCATCTTTTCTTAGTCATGTTATAAATAGTCATTAAAGCCTCAACATACTTATCAATTGGGGCATTTACTTCTTCTATTGTTCCTGCCTTTGCTATTTGCTCAAGCCTCATTTTATGTTGGATAAATTCGGGAACTTCCCAACAATAAACAAGCATTCTTTGTAATACTCCTTTTTCAGCCATTACTTCATTAAGATTACTTGGAGGATAAGTCATAGCAATTACTGAACGCTCGCAAAAACATTCCATAACCATACCACCAAAAGAAGTTAATGCTTTTGATATTATCCAAGAATTGCCCGATAAAGAGTTCATTAAAGTGTTTAAATAAACAATTGAGTTTTCTTTATGCTGAGTTTGTTTAAATATTCCTGAATATTCAAATTCATCCCAATGGGCTAAACCATTTCCTTCTAAAACGCCCGGATTTCTTTCATATACATTTTCTCCATCATCATCTTGTTCTTTAGTAAAACCACCAATTAAAACAGAATCGGTATAATCAGTGATACCAAAAGTATCAAAGATTCTATTCATAGGTATATTATTTTCATTTAAATATGGCGGGTGTGCGTTTTGTGCATTTATTCTCTTAAATACTCTATTAGCAACAGGGCCAACAAAATTCCATAAAGTTGATTTTCCCGTTCCTGAAGTTTGAATCCAACAAAAGTGTATTCTTGTATCTTCGTGGTTTCTTCCATTAGGGATAGTAATAAAATCTTTACAAATCTGTCCTAAGATAGTAAAGAAACTTATTCCTGCGGGTATATCATTATAGTGTGATACTTCAACTGCTGATTTTTGAAAGTCTCTAACGACTCTCGGTAGGGCTTCGCTGAAAACACCTGCATTAGTTTCAAGCATTTCCATGTATTCTTCTTCATTATATTCTTCATTCATATTTTCACCTTCTCTTCCGAGTTTAATGTGGAGATTATTCTTTTGGCTAAGGTTTCCCCAATACCTTCAATTGCTTGCAGTTCAAAAACTGAACATTCACCAATTTCCATAATAGAGCCGAATTGCTTTATTAGTTCTTTTGCCTTTTTTACTGATATTCCTTTAATACTTGTTAATAAATCTAATCTTAAATCATCTGTTGTTAATCTTTTAAATACTTGTGGTGCTATTGTTTCTCTTGTTCTTGGTTTCATTTTGCTTACTGCTGTTATTATTGATGCCGCTTCTTCTTCTGTTTTTACCCAAAAGGGCTTTATGTCCGTGTCTAATACTATTCTCCCTAATGCCCCAAGAAACTTATTGTTCAACATCACGCTTCTTGCGGCTACGGGTAATTTACTGCTGGAATGTTCAATTATATTTAGTATGGCCTCACTAAGAGAGCCATAGATGATTACTACATTGGTTTGATAATGTCTATCCATGTTATCAAGTTGAGTCCAAAGCCTCTTTGACATTACAGACCCGATGAAATCAATAGTGGATTTTGCTTCAAAACAAACATCATCATAAACATAGTCGCCTATCTCAATCCATTTTTTCTCATGTGGAATGAATAGGGCTTTTGCCTTTTTCATTACTAAATCGGCTAACTTGGATTTTTCTCTTGAATCAATTATTAGCATTTGAATACCTCCAACATTTTCCTACACAAAACCCATCACTAATCAGTTTATCACAATGAGGGGTGTTGTAATTATTATACACAGTAAATTTAGAATGCTTGATAGTTTCGCTTTTATCCCAATCCAACCATACTGAATCGGATTCAGCAAATACTCTTTCTAATTCTTCAACTACTAATTTATGCACTTGTGCTTTATCTGCTTGATTTACTAAATTAGTATAGCCCGATAACAAATCTCGATACCAAGAAACCAAATATGCTCTTGCTAAATGCGTAGGATTTTCTACCATAACCGCATTATGCAAACAAGGCAACATAGGCAAATTACCAACTGTTGAAGGCACAGAAACCGAGCCTTCCATAGCCTCGATAGGGGGTGCTTCGGGAAAAACTACCTCTTTTTTCCCGCTTTTTTTGAACGGTAAAAGGCGAGGCTCAAGAGCCATTGTTAGTATTTCTTCAATATCTAATCTTAAGTCATTAATTGTTAAAGGTATGCAATACCGAGCATTTCCTTTACCATCGGAAGAGGACATATTAACAGTATTAGGAACTCTTCTCAATCTTGTTTTCTGTCCAACTCTTTCATCTAATGAATTTTTCTTACCGACTTTTAAATTCAATAATTGTTTTATTTCTCTAAATAATGTTTGGACATTTCTCATGTTTTTTGTTGTCTTACCAAATAAAAATAAATGAAATCCACGACCTGAAAAAAATAAAGTATGTAAATAATTATTTTCAATAACCATTTCCATTACCACCTTAACATCTCTCCAAGCCATATCTAAATTATCTTCATGAGCATCAAAATCTAAAAAGATTCTATCAATGATTACGCTATCCTCAACAGGCATAGTTTCTGTAAAATGCTTAAAATCATAAACGGTAGTATATACATTAGTTCGGTTATTATGAGATTTAACAAACTCAAAGTATTCATTCTTTGTTGTCATCTTTTTTCTTTTCATTTGCGGAGCGTTTTTTACTTGACTCCCCGCCCAAACCATTCTCGGAAACTTCATTGTTATTACCTCCAAAATTAACTGTTGCAGTATTTAGCATCTGTTTAATTACTTCTGCTACATCTGCTTGTATTTGTATTAATCCAATATCTCTAAACATATCTTCATAGGTTCTTCCTACCATATTTTCATTTATTCTAATATCTCTAATCAATTCAAATCTTTCTTGAAGAGACAATTCTATGTAAATATCATTGGCTAAAGAACCAATAGAAGTTGCTAAATCGCTAACTTCAACAAAAGACCATTGTTTAGATAAAACTTTTTTCTTAATTAAGTCCTTCATTTATTCAACTCCTTTAATTGTTCATATGCTTGTAGTCTGGTTTGTTTTAGTGAATTAGCCATTTGTATAACTCCTGTTACTAAAGCACAAACCCATTCATGACTCTCTTTAGGCACAATTCCTCTAAGTAATATTCTACTCGCAGTAACATAATCATTACAATCTCTACAAACTCTATCTTCAAAATTCTCAAGAAGAGGTTGTGGATTATTACTTTCAAATTCCATCATTTTTTCATTACATAATTTACATTCTATTACATTATTATTCATTTTATCAACCCCATGTATCTTCTTGTGCCGCAGGACAAATACCAAAATAAGTGCATTCAGCACACATCTTGTAAAAGAAATTTGGTGTAAATTCTTGTATTTCATACGCTTTTATTAGTTTAGCAATATTTAATTTAACAGAAGTCATAGACCTTTTCTTTACTTCTTCGACTGTAATATGATTAGCCGCAGGATAATACCAACCCCAATGAGTAACTTTCATATCTTTGTTTAAGCCATATTTAGCCAATACTTCTTCGCTACAATTCTCTATCATTAGTTGATAGAAAGCCATTTCTTGACGCATAGAGGTTGTTTTATAGTCTTTCCATCCTCCTGTTTTATATTCAAAAGGAATTAAATTACCATTCTCTATAAATATTCTATCAATAATACCTTGAAGTCTAACTGTATATGGTCTATTAAGAGTAAATTCTTGATAATTATTCCATGCTCCGCCTTTATATGGGCCAATAGGAATAACTATTTCTGTATCAAACATTCCTTCATTAACAATAGGAAGAAACTCATTTACTTTATTTTCTGCTTTTGCTTCAATAAATCTTTGTGCTTCAAATGCGGCTACATTTAATGTAATATCAAAGTAATCATCAACAGGCATTAAAGAAGTGCAATACTCTAAAATTTCACTATTGTTCATATTCTCCGCTTTCTTAATGTCAAAATCATTAAAGAAGTCTTCACGATGATTATGTAATATCGTTCCTTTACGCATGGCTTCTGTTTGGTCTTGCGGTCTTCTTTCAATATAATTAAATTGATACTTTTTAGGACACCAATTAAATGAACCTAAAGAAGATTTACTTATCTTCAATATTGGTTTAGATGGGTCATCAAAATTTTCCCATGCCCATTTATATGTAAATTCCTGCATACTTGCTATTCTTGCTTTATATTTTTCATCTGTATTCAAAACCATTCCTCCAAACTTCTTTGTATTGTTCCCGTTCTTATTGATGTTAAATCCCATGCCATAGCACTAAAAATAGGCTCGGCCTTCTTTATTACCTGCTCGGCATAGTGCTTGAGGTCGGGATTACAACCCTCAAATTCCTTCGCAGTTGTGCATGATATATACTCAACTATCTTTCTTTCCTTTGTTAAAGGATGAATATAATACTCACTATTGTTTAATACTTTCATAAAGATATATGAATCATCAAATTCAGTATCTTTACTCCAAGCATAAATAACTCCTGCGATACCCGAACCTATTGTTGGTTTTTTACCTTCAATAGTTGTGAATTTCTTTGTATGTGTAGCGCATTTACTACATACAGAATGCTCTAACTCTAAACATTCTTTTAGATGATATTTAGTATTACAATCTGGACATTTAACCATGAGTCTATTAGTTCTCAATCTACTTCTTTTAATAAGAGGCGTTAATCCTAAATTACCATCTAAAACATCTGCATATTTATTATGTAGATATTGAACTATTTGTGCTTGTGAATTTTGGTTCACCCACATTTTCAATACATCTGTTTGAACTTCTTTAGCCAACTTAGTTTCACTAACTCTTTTGGCAGTAAATCCGGTCATGCTAAATTTAGGCTCATCAAGCCATTCTCCATCTTCCCAAGATACTAAACCCGCATTTCTATTTCTAACAGTTCCGACACCTAATGCTGAAAAATACTTTTCAAACTCCAATACTACGGGGTGTTCATCTAACCCCATAACATTTGGAAAGTGTTCTCTTACGCTTTCTTCTATTTCTTTGATAGCCGTCTGCGCTTTTTCAACAGAATCTATTTGAACATAAATAGAATCAGTATGTCCATAAACTACTTTCATTATTTCATTCCCACCCTTGTTGGTGCATTTATCTTATTAATAACATAAAAGTCTCTATTTTCTCCAAGATATTCTTGCATCTCGCATACTGCTCGTTCTAACTTAGCAGTATTTATTTCAAATAATACATCTAAGTCTTTTTGTAAGCCCTTGATTGTCTTTTTTAATCCTTCTATTTCTTTTTGTAATTTATCTATATCATTCATACTATCACCGTCATAATTGTTATAATGGTCGCTATGTTCACGATATTTACCATCATTAATATCTTATTTGATTTTGCTATCATAGCCAGCAATTCTTCTAATAATTCATTTGTCTTGTCCATCATCATTTTTATTCACACCTTGCTCAATATCAATAATGACCGCATTACGCTTTAAATTATTCATCATTTGAAATATCTCCTTTACTTCTTTTAAAGTAATATTCCATGTTTCTTCGGTATCATACGATACCTTTACACTTACAATTTTAGTTCTCATAATTAATTCTCCTGTAAATCTTTCTTCCTTTAGTTGTTTTAATAGGCTCAACATATTTTTGTCTATTCAAATACCAACCAATAGCGGCATTATCACAAACAAAAGTTGTTCCTCTTGTTTCAATTAGTTTTTCTTTTATTGACATAGCGAAAAATTCTTCGCCAATATCAAGGGATAAAACTAATTCATCTATCCATCTTTTAATGTGTGTGTTCATTCTTCTTCACCCCAATTATCATCAAGCCCTGTTCCCGAAGTTTGAATCCATCTAAAAGGAACTCTTTTATCTATTAAATCCAATAACTTTTCAGCCTCAATTCTTGCTTCTTCGGAACATCTTTTACAATGGTATTTGCCTTCAAATTCCGGCCTACATCTTAGTGGTGTTTTACATTTCATATTTATTCCTCATTTCTCATTCTTTTTTGTTGTAGTTTTAATGACCCATATTTGCCTTTATCATAGCATTTCCAACACAATAAACGACCAATATAACATAACTCGGATTCCTTTTTATTGCATACTATACATTTCATATTTCCATCTCCTTCGCCTTAAATGCGGCTAATCTAATAGCCTCTCTTGCACTTGCCGTTATAGAAGCCGCTAAATTAACATTAGCCCAACCAAAGCCTTGAAAGGCAATAATTCCGTAAAATGAAGCCATTAAACGCTTTACTGCCATTTGATTATTATACCATTTTTGATACTCGCCACTATCATTAGAGGCTTTCATTCTTTTCTTATAGTCATTTCTTAACTCTTTTAATTCTAATACTGCTCTTGGTAATAGTCCTAATTCATCTGTTTTAAAATACAACATATGTTTCTTTTCAACGGGGCTAAAATCTCTTGGTGTTAGAATATTAACTGCAAATTCTGTTGGTTCTTCACTAATTGTTTCCCAAGATATATTTCTTGCTATCATCATTGAAGGATATAGACCTGCAAAATCAAAAGCCGCAACATTAAGATGTAATCCTTGAGTTTGTTCACTTAATGGGTCATATATCATAGCCCCTTCATAAGTTTCTCTTTTCTCTACTTTACTTCCGGTCTTACATTTCCACCAAGCATTTCTCATAAAGTAAATACTTCCCATATGAGAAGCATAGAAACAAGCATCAAATGGTGCTTTTAGTAATCTTTGTAGTGATAGTATTGCTTCACTACAATAATTCATTTCATCTATCTCAACTATCAACTTTACATCTTGTAAAGCATAATCAAGATAAGTTTCTGTATCTTCCAACCAAGCCCTACGATAAAATTCATTTGTGTCGGGAAACTTCTCCGAGACGAGTTTGTTCTTGTTCAAAACTGTTTCACCAATATAATTAAGAGACAAAGAAGGTAATGTTCCTCTTTGTGAATCATTCCATTGTCTTTCAAATGCTAAATCTAAAGATAAAGTAATTCTTCCATTAATAGGTTGTTCAATAGGACTAAAGCCCTTTTCACCATAAGCAAAGGAAAAACTATCTTTCTTTTTCTTAATACCTTTAATGTGTCCTGTTGGCGACATCATTTGTGGATTAAGACCAAGAGCGCAGGTTCTTTCTAATAACTTAGGAATATCTGCAAAATGACCGAACCATGCAATTAACATATCGGGGTCTTTTACAACCATAGTTGTCATAAAGTTTTCAAGCATATCTTTTTCATTAGTAAAAAAATACTGATGTGCTGAATCACATAGAACATTATCTTTAGGAAACCACGCCCATTGATAGTATTGCTTATCATAATTATCATACACTACAATGGTAGTAATCTCATCATGATGTTCTCCGCCTTGTTGCCATTCCATATCCCAATACCATTTACGCATATTATACTCCGGCATTTCTTTTATTTCATCAACCGCATATCTAAAGTGAAAAGGCACATCAGCCTCATAGGTTTTCTTGAACATATCTTTAGCCTTTTTAATATCAAAAGAAGTATCAACTACAACTTTCTTCAACGGCTCATTATCAATATTAACCCAATCACCACGAATATACTCAAAGTCTCTATCAATATACTTTGATGCCTTATACTTGGAAGGTTCTTTCTCATCTTCTTTAACATAAAAATAAGGTTTAACTTCCACCATTTCAAACTTCTTTTCACCGTTCTCTCTCCAAGATTTATAGATTCTTTTACCATCATTCATCTTACTTATTATCATTAATATTCACGCACCTATATGTGGTGCTTTCAATAGTATTCTATCATTAGCCACTATCAAAAGCGGAAATTCATCTTTCATGTATATGTTTAGCATTTGGTCTTTCTCAAAGAAAGCATAAAGAGGACTACTAAACTCAACCGTTGCTCCTTCATTTGGATTAGTAATAAACAACGGAGTTAGCGTTTCTTCATACTTGTTAGTAATGCTTTGTCTTGTTGAAAGTGTTATTGTTTCATTCTTATCTAACTTGTATATGCCACTCTTAACCAATTCACACGCTTTAAGTGCATTCTGTAATTGTGCGTGTGTAATAGTAAATGCAGTTTCAAATTGTCCTTTGCCGAAAGTCCATAATCTGTTAGGATTTACTTCATATCTAACATGACTTAGCATTCCCTTAATTCTTGTCAATGGTTGAATTTGAGGGTGATTAACAACTAAAGGTATTGATGCCTTCTTTGAATCACCACTTGTAATAGTAATAAAATCGCCAACTGCAAATGTTATCTCATTAGAGAATGATTTCAAATAAGGAAGGACATTTGCGCTATCAAGACAGCAAACGCCTTCTTCGGATTCACCTTCTAATGGAATAGTTAGCGATACAAAGAAAGTTTGGTTTCCGTTCCAAATGCTCAAAATATTATCCTTAACTTCTAAGAGAGCGTATGCTCCAAGATTAGTATTACCAAATCCATTATTGGTTGTTCCTTTTCCTTTAACTTGAACCCTCTCTAATCCGTTCTTTAGTTTATTTGCTTCAATTGTAAATTTCAAATCAATCCCTCTCGCAATTCAGGAATACCTGTCCATGAAACTTTACCTGTTCCGACAGTTAATGATTCCCAAGTTTTACCGACAAGCGCAGTATTAGTTTTACTACTTAGTAATTCAGCCTTATACACTACATCGTTTTTCTTGCGAGTTCTTCTTGTTGAAATGATTTGGAACATATAATCTCCCCAATTGTGCCAATTAGGTTTAGAACCAATTACTTCTCCTGTTGCTCCATAATCTGCTTTAGCATGAGTAATGTAAATTTGGTCGCAATCTAAATTCTTACACATCATCAATAGAGAATAAAATGGTGCATTTCTTTTGCCCCATTCAAATTTCATCTTTTGTGGTTTGCCAATTTTAGAACTTCCAGTTACATTTAATGTGCAACAATCAAGCCACTTATCTACTCCGTCAAATACAAACAAAACATCTTCTCCTTCTGCTATTTTAGACTTAACGAATAGAACAAAATCTTCGGAATTTGCTTCCGACTTTTGAATATCTAATTCGCCATTTTGGTTTCTTACTTCGGGATTCCATAAAGTAATCCTGTCGGTCATTTCATGATTTTGTCTCCATGTCGGTTCGCAACCATTATCCCAATCTAAAACATATATTTGTTTATTAGGAAAATCAAGTGCTAATCCGCTTTTGACTGTTTTAGGTTCTCCCCAAATACCACAGACTAAACGACTACTTCTTGCTAATCTACCTTCTGTTTGTTTTTTCAATTTATCCTGAAATGCGACAACTCTTTGGTTTTCTATCATTTCATTCGCTACTGCTGGTTGTTTATTCTTACTTGTTAAACTCATTATATCACCATTCCTCTATTATATCTTCATCTTCTATTTCTACTTTCTTTCCATTAAGTTTAGACCATGTTTCCAATACTGTTCTTAATTCCTCAATACCATTACAAACATATCTTGCTTCTTTAGTTCCAATATGGAACTTAGCCCAATAGGTATTTTCTTTCTTATCATTTTCTTTCCAAGTAATAAAATCTACTTTGGACAAGTCAATCATATAACTATTAGTCTTTATTAAATACTTATCTTCTTTTAATTCATTCATAGGTAAATCCCCCTATTCCTAACCAATCACGAACATAAGAATTTAAAAACTCTTCAAGTTCTTCAACTTCCACACTTTGAATAATCACACCTGCGCCCGAATGAACCTTTAGTTCCATTCGGTTCAAAGTGCGACTCCAAGAAATATGTTGGATTTTGTCGTAATGAATAAACGCTCTATCTGTTTTTAATGCATTTTTAAATATCTTTATCATATTAATTTCTCCTTAAATATAGGCTTCGCACCTATCCGAGTATCAATTGCTTCCACAAGTTCATACTTACACTTGTTATCCATTAATCCCAACATGAAATCTGTAATGTCGCCAACACATCATACCGCAAACTATGGAGGCCAATATAAAACCTCACGACATTTCTACGGGGGAATAACCGGAATATCAATCAAAACCAATCAAAGTTATCCTCAACGGGTTGTGAAACTTCAACGGCTGAACCATGCTTTAAGGTGCAATAAATACCCGAAGCATTAATTGTTGTTGGTTCAACTCCTTCATCGGTTGTTCTTTGGCTTGTTCGGCCAACAATAATAACTGATGATTGAATACCGAAATCAATATTCAAATGTGGAGGAATCCAACAAGTTACAATTCCTGAACCATCGGAATAATCCAATTCATAATCAATATCTGTTATATTGATAATTCTATTACCGTTCTTTGTTGGAGTCATGTTCATATTAGTTACTGTTCCATCAGTAATTACATATCTTTCTTTAGAAGGTAATTCCTGTCTTTGAATATGCGCTCTATCTAATTCCATAAGTGGAGTTAGATGAGAACCAAAGTTATTTCTTAGACAATCTTCAAAGTCAAAGTTAGACATATCTCTAAATAATTCATTGTCCGGACTCATTTCACTATTCAATGAAAGACTATTAACTGTTAAATCTTTAGCCCCATAAATATCTGTTCCGGCATCATTAGCAACACAAAGGAAATGCACCCATTCAAATGTATTAGGTGCAAAATCTACTCCGCCTTGATTCTTATAAGAGAAGAAATAAGGTTTCATTTCACTTGTTCCAATAGAACCGTAAAATACTCCGCTTCTTCTCATTTGTTGTGGTGGTAGTGGTTTTCCGTATTGTGCATTCTTTCCGCCATTCATATAAACGGGTGTGTTATCTAAAGGAATATAATATCGGCCATCTTCTGTTTCTTCTGCTCCCGCAGGTAGAGATGAAATGGTTTTCTCTTCATATTCTCCATGTTGATAACGGGAAATAACCCACTTACCTAAAGCATTTTCATTTGCTATTGCTACAATTCCTTTTTCAAGGGCATTATCAGCATCACGCATAAACTCTTCTTTTGCTTTCATTCTGTTCCACGCCATCATATCTCTTGGTTCTTCTAAAGCAACAAAGAATCCAAATGCTGCCTTGTAAAAAGAATCATTACTGTTGTTATTGTTATTATTTGAATCTCCCTCTTGGGTTCTTCTAACATTCGCAACATAGTTTCTCCATACACCTTTAGCAATTGGGGCGGTTGTTTCAATTCCGTTTTCTTCGCAAACTTCAACGAATTTTGCTAACGCTTCTTCTTCGCTCAAACCAATATATTGTGCGCTTTTAATCACTTCTGCTTTCATATCTTCATTCATATTTTTCACTTTCCTATTTTTTGTTTTTTTGTTTTGTTTTGTTCAATTCTATGATAGTTGGCCAATTAACCATGAGGCTAATACTTTAGGAGTCATAGTGGTTGAACGCCATTCACTTTCTCCTATCGTTCTAAGGACTTTAAATTTCAAATTGCTATCTAATTCAGCAATTAATACTGCGTCATGCAAGCCAATACAAATTTCACGGATAGTATATCCATCGTAAAGTAAGTTATGTATTGCCTGTAAAGAATCTGCCTGTTTATCAATTATTTTCATTAGTATTTTGCTATATTCATCTAAACTGTTATCCACCTGTGCCTTGAGGGAAGAATCACTTGCTTTAGCCGCCTGTAATTCAGTAATCGCCCTCCGCATATCACCGTTCATAGCATATATAAAGGAGTTCAAATCATTGGTTTCAAAACGAGTTATACCTTCTTTTTGAAGGATTGATTGTATTACTTCCAATACTGATTCATTAGTCAATGGCTTAAAATGATAGTTAGCACATCTACTTTGTAATGCAAAAATAATCTTATTTCTATCATTACAAGTAATAATAAATCTTATATTACTTGCATATCTTTCCATAATTCTTTTTAATGCATTTTGAGCATCATTAGTCATTCCATCCATTTCATCTAATAATACGATTCTAAATGGTGCATCACCTATTGTTGCACTTTGAGCAATATTCTTTATTGTTGTTCTTACTGTTTCTAATCTTCTATCATCGGAAGCATTCACTTCAATATAATTATCAATAAAAGATTCACCGAGTATTTCTTTGGCTAATACTAAAGAAGCACTTGTTTTCCCATTTCCGGGATTTCCATGAATTAAAACATTAGGCATGTTTCTTTCATCTATCCATGTTTTAGCATCTAAAGTAAAGTGTTCTTGTCCTATTAAGTCATTTAACTTATTTGGTCTGTATTTTTCTGTCCATAACATTTTTATTCCTCCATATATTAACATCTTTATTTTTACATTTTCCAATCTTTTCAAATCTTTTATTTCTAAGTAGTTGTGCAATTTGATTTGAGGTAAATGAATATGACCTATTGGAAGAATTGCGCTTCCTTGAATTTTCTTTATTTAATTCATCCATTATCTGCCTACAAGTCATTTCTTTGTCTTGTAAAATAGATTCTATTCTATAAACTAATTTGTGTGTTTTCATAAATAATCCTCCAAAGAGGTTTGTTTTGCTTTTATCGGGTCTGTCTTTTTTCTCTTTCTTTTTTCACCTAAACCTAATAAACGACATTCCCCGTTATTTAGTTTCTTTTTGAATTGTGAAGCAACGGTCTTATCCATACAAAGTTGCCGTAAGACTCTTGGATTCCTTACTCCAAGCCGTCTTGCTAACTTAGGCAATACTGAATATTTTCTTCTTTTAGGCATATTTAATCTATCAAAAGAGCCACCTTCATGTGCATAGGCTAACATTTCATAGAAGTATTTTTGACTCCATCTTCTCTTTACTACACCATCAACAAAGATTAATCTATGCGGGTGCATATTTTCACTTAACCAAGATACTATTTGAGTGTCCGGAGGCTTGTTATAAACTAATAACTTAGCAACTAAGTCTCTATCTCTTTCCTTCAAGTAGCCTCTTACGAGGGAATAAGTGTCTCTTTCAAACGAGAACGGTTTTTCTGAATTAGGCGCAATTGATTTAATTGACTCTTCAAGAAAGTTATAAGAACCGGCTCGCTTAATACGGCACATATCTTTTATTTCTTTAGGAACTGATTTCTCATTAATAGAAGTTAATACAATTTGTCCTCTATAAATTCTTAAAATAGATAGAATTGCTTGTTTATCTGGTTTATAATGCACATCTTCTATTATAATACCATTCTCCACAGGAAAAGAACCTACATCAATATCAATATCATTAGCAAATACAATCATTGGTTCTTTTACTAATGTTAAAGCCATAGTTGATTTTCCTGTTCCTATTTTACCTGTTATTAAAATTGCTCTATTTTGATTCATTGTTGTTAATCCCATTAAATAACCCCTTTTAATTCTAATAATTTATCTAATCCTTTCTGTGTCAAATGTTCTTTATTTACCAACATTTTAACTACCTTGTCCATTGTAATCCACTCACCTTGACGACTTTCTAAATTGTCGGGAATGTTATTTATTACTTTATTAAGGTTCATTATCCCGCTAATATAGAGTATTGGCTTTGGTCTTGAAGAGGATTCTTCATTGTGATAAGAAGAATATACTCCCCAATGCAACAAAGACCGTTGCACACCATGTAGAAACTTAGCCTTTCCTCTTATGCTCAAACCCACTATTGGTTTGTAGCCAATCTTTAATTCATCTGTTCTAATAATCTTGAACTGAACTTTTGCACATGATAATAAAATTCCTACTAACATATCTTTACTAAACATAATTCTCACTTACTTTTATTCCTAAGTATTCGCATTTGTATCTAAGAAAATTTAGCCCATCTAAGATTATTCCTTTGATGGTATTTTCTGTTTCCGAAGCGTCTCCTGCAAAGATAAACGCTAAACTTGTTCCTTGATAAGTATTCCAAGCAACCGCTTGCTTCTCATCTATTGGGTCAAAAAATACTGCCATTTCCGAGTATTTCTTAATTTGTTGGAGATGAATAACTACGCCCTTAATCAAGAGTTCAACTTCTTCTTCTTTCAAATCTCCAAATACTACGAATGTAAAACTCGTAGCCGTTCCATGACTTTCTATCCATTCTTGAATATGAAGGTCATTGAACATAATAATCATTCCTTCATGTATTTCATGTTTGACGGCCAATATCCATTAGGTGCAGTATTTGTTTCTAACCAAAAGAAATGTGCGGCAGTTATTCGACTATCGCCCCTGCTTATAGCGTTTTCTTCTGCGTTGGCTATTAAGTTGCATAAAGCCGTTTCAACCCATTCACCCACGAAATACCTTGCTTGATTAGAAACTTGTAAATCTGTATTTTCCTTAAACAGTTTTGTTATATTCACTTTTGTTTTGGGTTTATGTTTTGGTATTTGTGGTTTCTCCGGAATAACAATTGCATTATCTTTGATATAAGGACAATACTTCTGTAATACTAATTTAGGTCTGCCCTGCTCATGTAATATATTTTTAAGATGAGCATAACCTTCTTTATCAATTTTAATACATCTATAAGTTATGGTATCAATAATTGTCATTTCTCCTGCTTGAATCATAATCATTCCTCTTCCAATGGTTCTAATGCCTGTTGTAATACTGCTTTAACCAAGCCAATATCATCATTTCCATTCTCTATAAAACTAAGAGCAGTTAGTATAATATGCTTATGTCTTTGGTCGTCAAGAGCGAATTTGTCATTCTCAAGCATACCTAAAGTTTGAGCAATCTTCTTTTTAGCATCTTTTCTTTGATAGTTTGTTTCGCCTTGTTGATGTAAAAGAATAAATCTTCTTTGATATAAACCAAGAAGTTGAACATATTGGGTTCTTATTCTTCTCATGATATTCCTAATTTCACGATTAGTTTGGTTCATTGATAAATCACTTATCTTTATACTTCTACCAAATATATCTGTCATATATTTAGTATTCCATGATGCACTTTTCATTCTAATCTCTCCAATGTTAATGCTATTGCTTCTTCATATGCTTTTTTTATAGGCCAACCATCTCTTAGCATAGCCATAAAATACATTCTATGTAGTGTCCAATTCATTCTAATCTCTCCACATCTTCTAAGGTATTAATATCCGCAACAAACTTATCATCTCTAATTCTAACACATCTTGGGAATCTTAATCCTAAGTTGCCCTTTTCATCTCTTGAAACCAAATCAGCCTTAACTTCTAAGACTACAACAGGTGA